>CWGX01000012.1_pt1 | contig 122353 bp, 137 predicted proteins | sample 682481 | NCBI WGS metagenome assembly CWGX01 (sample SAMEA3735743, study PRJEB9488) | human gut metagenome | biome: ENVO:mammalia-associated habitat; material: ENVO:feces | place: Malawi | collected 2009-02-27 | reverse complement strand
GGTGATGCTGGTGCAGCTGTACGGCCAGTCCCGCATCTGCTATGCCATGAGCCGCGACGGCCTGTTCCCGAAGTTCTTCGGCGAAGTGCACCTGAAGTATCGCACCCCGTTCAAAGGTACATGGTTCTTCGGTATTCTAACGGCCATCGCCGGCGGTTTCATCAACATCAACGTACTGTTCGAATTGGTGAACATCGGTACGCTGTCGGCGTTCATCATCGTGTCCGCGGGCATTCTGTGGATGCGTAAGACCCAGCCGGACGCACACCGTGGCTTCCGCGCTCCGGGCGTGCCGTTCACGCCGATCTGCGCGATCATTTTCTGCTTCATTCTGATTTGCGGTTTGAATTGGGAGACTTGGGTGCGTTTCGCAATCTGGTTCGCCCTTGGTTTGATCGTGTATTTCGTGTACAGCCGCAAGCATTCGCAGCTCAATGAACCCGGATTGTTCTGATTCGGCGGTCGCCAAGCCCATTGCTCAATTTGCCGACGCTCACATACTTCTCACAGTCGGCAGATTGAGCAGTTTCCAAACCACCGATGCTCACGCACCCCTCGCCATCGGTGGTTTGCGGGATTCCCAAACTGCCGACACCCATGCACCTCCCATACCTTATATATTGCAATCCGTCACCAGAGGCACATATAACATACACGGCAAAGAAAATTCCCACACACCGGTGGTGCAAGAAATGTCTAGACACAGAACATATCCCGGAATCGTTGATGTAGCACGCGAAGCAGGCGTATCGCCCTCCACCGTCTCAAGAGCATTTTCTCGCCCAGGCCGTGTCAGCGAAGCCACGGCGCAACAAATCTTTGATGCAGCGAACCGGCTGGGATATCGTTCCGGTACCATCACGTCACTCACGGTCGGGAAGACCAAACATCGTCTTATTTTGCTCGCCGTTTCCGATATCAGCAATCCCGCCTTCGCCCAGCTTATCCGCAATACCCAGCGTGAATGCATGCGCCGAAACTCCGGGCTTCTTATTGCCGACACGGAAGAAACCAAAATGAATGAGCGCGACAGTCTCCACGATCTCAATAATGTAGATGGCGTGCTGCTGGCCTCTTCTCGACTCAGCGATACCATGATTCGTAAATTCGCCCGGCATCATAAAGTAGTCATGATCAACCGTATGGTGCGCGGCCTACCGTCCGTGATTCCTGATTACAGGCCAGGGTTCGAATCGGCGGTAGCACGTCTCATCACACTTGGTCATACCGGTGTCACGTATCTTACCGGCCCAGAGGCTTCTTGGGCGGAAGGTATGCGTTGGCGCACCCTGTCCGATGTATGCAAGGAAAAGAACATGTCACTGAAGCGCCTTCCCTGCAAGGAGCCGACTTTCGAGGCCGGTCGGAAAGCATTCTCGCAATTCATGCAACAGCCGGATTCCACTTCCATCATCGCCTACAACGATCTGCAGGCGATGGGATTTATCGCTGCGGCACAGCAACAACAGATAGACGTGCCTCAACGTTTCTCGATTATAGGCATCGACGATATCGCCGACTGCACCCTGCTCTCTCCGACGCTCAGCAGCATACGCATCGACCGCCGCAAAGAAAGCAAAGCCGCGGTAGCCATGCTATTCGATAACGACAATGCGGATGCCCATACTTCTTTGAAAGTACCTACACAGTTCATAGAACGCAATAGCGTTAGCATTCCCGGCTCGGACCACTAGGCATTTCATCCAGACACGCCCCGTTCGCCATGCATAACCCCAACCATCGATCTGGAACCTGAAGGACATCGTCACGAAGCTTGATCAATACCGATGCAGCATAGCGCCACCGGCATCCCTACCAGATAAACGCATGGCGTATGTCAATCGCCGACAGCTCCAACACTGCTACGCATAACGAAACGGGAGCCGATCATAATCGGTTTCAGGGATCGGCGGAGGTTCCCTCCACGCAATTGGCCGATTAATTCATCCGTAGCGGTTTGTCCGATTAAGGCACGATCTATGCGAACCGTTGATAATGCCGGACTGACGATTGCGCTAATGGGGATGTCATCAATTCCCGCAACGGACACCTTTTCTGGGACTTTGAAGTCACAATCCTTCATGGCAGCCATGAAGCCGATGGCCATGATGTCGTTATAGGCGATCACCGCGGAGGTGGGACGCTGGAAGAATTGCGCCACGCAGGATACCCCGCCACCGTAGGTGGGAGAGGAACTTGGTATGACATTCATCGCAATGCCTTTTTTCTTGCATATGCCGGACAGCGTTTCTCGCCTGACCGCATTCTGCCATGAATCCTCAGGCCCTGATAGATAGGTCAGCGATTTATGCCCAAGGGAGCATAATTCTTGGAGGAACTTCTCCAAGCCGCCATAGGTATCCGCGATCACCGATTTGACACCGTGAACCGACCGATTAATCAGCACCAAGGGTTTCGCCTTCGCCATTTTTTGAATATTCGCGTCGGACAGGCGCGATGACGCAAGCACGATTCCGTCTACGTATTCTTCGGTCAGCATCAGCATGATGTATTCGACCGAGCTCATCTCCTGAGAATCGATGATCATGATCGAATATCCGTATTCCCTGCAGCGATGCTGAATGCTCTTGACGAATTCCGCATACACCGGATTGCCGATGTCGTTGATGACCACGGCGAATAATTTGCCGGAAGCATCATTCGACTGCTGAGCATTCTTGCGCGGAACATATCCGACTTTCTCCGCGGCATCATATATTCGCTTCAGGGTATCGGCATTAACCCGCTCGGGATGTGCGAAAGCGCGCGACGCAGTGGCTATGGATATATGAGCGACCTGGGATACATCACTCAAACTGGCATGGCGTCGCATGGAAGATTCACTGCTCACTGTTTCTTCTTCCCCATTTTTCTAACAGATGCCCCACCGATTTGCAATACGTAGAGCCATTCAAAACAAATAAATGCAAAATATCACACCCTTTGAAGTCCAAGTATATATATTGAAAGCGCATTTGCAAACGTGACGCACACCGGCAATGTGGCCAATAACCGCAACGTCGCATTATTCGTAAAGGATGAGGTATGTCGCAGATAGAAAAAGAACCTTGCGCCTACTGCGATGGAGGCGGGCTTTTAGACGCATTCGGCATTGCAATCGCCGAATTGCCGGCTTCGAAGCTCGTGCTGTTCAAGGAGCAAAGCCATAAGGGTCGCGTTATCGTTGTTTCGAAGCATCACGTTTCCGAAATCGTGGACTTTTGCCCGACGAGGAACGGGCCGCCTTTCTCGATGACGTGAATCACGTGGCGAAGGCAATGCACGAGGCCTTCCATCCGGACAAGATCAACTACGGCGCCTATGGTGATGACGGGCATCATCTGCATTTTCACCTCTGCCCCAAGTACCGGGACGGATTCGAGTGGAAGACGGTGTTCGCGATGAATCCCGACCGCGTGCATCTTGACGCATCACAATATCGGGAATTAGCACAAACCATTATTCAGCACTTGTAAATCAAGCCATTAGTTCCAGGAGTAATTATTATGACATCCGCGCTCAATGAAGATCGCCTGCTCCCCGCAGATCCGGGTCAACGATCCATCGCACGACGACTGTACGAAGCGATTAAGGATCGTCCCATCATCTCCCCGCATGGTCATGTGCCCATCGACTGGTTCGCCCAGGATAAACATTTCAAGAATCCCACCGACCTGTTTATCACACCGGATCATTATGTGACTCGCATCATGCATGGACACGGCGTTCCGTTCAGCGATTTGGGAGTGGGACAGCAGCATTTCACCGACGAGCAGTCGCGCAATGCCTTCCGCTTGCTGGGAAAGTATTGGTATGCCTATGCAGGCACGCCAATGCGCTACTGGTTCGAGGATTCGCTATCCAACGTATTCGGTATCGACAAGCCCCTCAACGAGGACACCGCCGATGCCATCTACGATGAGCTCAACGAGCTTCTAGCATCCGACGACTTCACCACGCGTAAGCTCGTCAAGCGTTTCAACATTGGCTTCATCTCCACCACCGATGATCCCACCGACGATTTGGCTCTTCATGATCAGGTTCGCGCCGACAGCACGTTCCCGTCGCGTCTCGCCCCCTGTTTCCGCCCGGACCGTTATCTTGAGGTCGACCGCGTGGACTGGGTTCAGCTGTCCGATAAGTTAGGTGAATCGGCCGGCGTGGACACCTCCACCTATGAAGGGTTCGTAGAGGCCATGCGTCGCCGTCGCCTGTTCTTCAAGCAGCATGGTGCGGTCGTCTCAGATCATGGCGTGGACTCCTCCCGTGAGGGCGACTGGTCCGGAGACACCACCCGACTGTCGGATAATGAGGCAATCCGCCTGTACGACAAGGCCCGTCGCAACGCCCTGACCCCAGAGGAGGCGCATCGACTGCACGCCCATCTGCTCAACGACCAGGCCAAACTCGCGCAGGATGACGGTCTGGTGATGACCATGCATCCCGGCGTGATGCGCAATCACTACCGCAAGCAGCTCGTCAACTACGGACCGGATTGCGGAGCCGACTGCCCGATGCCCGCCGACTGGTCGCATTGGCTTCGCCCTGTACTCAACGAATACGGTGATAATCCCGATTTCCATCTTGTGGCGTTCACCATGGACGAAACCACATATTCTCGAGAACTCGCCCCGATGGCGGCATATTATCCGGCACTGTACATCGGCGCACCCTGGTGGTTCCTGGACGCACCGGAATCAATTCTGCGCTATTACGCGGATGTCGTACCCTACGCAGGATTCTCCAAGCTTTCGGGCTTCATCGATGACACCCGCGCACTCTGCTCCATCCCGGCACGCCACGACATGAACCGCCGCCTAACCGCACGCTATGTCTCCGGCCTGGTCGCCGACCACAGGCTGAGCTGCGAGGAAGGCGAACAAATCGTCATCCGTTCCGTAGACGGCCAACCATCAGACGTATTCAAACTCTGAGACCCACAGCAACCATTCATCCTCCAAGGAGTTTTCATGACCACCGCACCAGATCCCACATCATTGCCGAGGCTGACCCGCGCAGAGCACGGACGCAGCGCCGCGCCGATCCGCATCATCCACTTGGGCATCGGCAACTTCACCCGCGCCCATCAAGCCTGGTATACGGAACACGCACCGGACGCAGCCCAGTGGGGCATCGTCGGATTCACCGGCCGCTCCCGTCGAATGGTCGACAAACTTGACCCGCAAGGCAACGTCTACACGCTGATCACCTCCGCACCGGAAGGCGATTCGTTCGAAGTCATCTCCTCGATCTCGTCCATGCATGAAGGCGGAGACATGGAGGCGCTGCGCAAGTACTTCGCCGACCCGAACGTCTCCATCGTCACGTCTACAGTCACCGAAGCCGGATACAAAAGAGACGCCCACGGCAATCTCAACGTTCACGACACCGATGTATCAGAAGACCTCGCCAAACTCCGCAACGACGTGAACGCATCCGAACTATCCACCGTACCCGCCCGCATCGTAGCCGGTCTGGAAGCGCGACGCGCAGCAGGCGCCGGCGCAATCACCATCCTCCCCTGCGACAATCTCGCAGGCAACGGAGCCGCATTTCGCCGCGTAGTCGAACAAGCCATCGAAGCCGTGGAGCCCACCCTGCTGGAATGGACCCGCGACAACGTGGCATGGGCCACATCCATGGTCGACCGCATCACGCCGGCCACCACCGACGCCGAACTACAAACCGTGGCGGAAACCAAAGGATGGTACGACGCAGCCCCCGTACGCACAGAACCCTTCCTCGAATGGGTCATCCAAGGAGACTTCCCCAAGGGACGCCCCGCATGGGATGAAGCCGGAGCCGTCATCACAGATGACGTAGAGCCCTACGAGCAGCGCAAACTCTGGATACTTAACGGCTCGCATTCCACACTCGCCTACGTCGGGCCGCTATTCGGCCACGAATCAGTAGCCGAAGCCATCGCCGATCCCAAACTGCAAGCATGGGTGAACGAATGGTGGGATCTTGCCGGATCGTACCTATCCGTGTCCAGCGACGACTATCGAGCCAAACTGCTAGAACGCTTCTCCAACCCACGTATCCACCACCACCTCTTCCAAATCGCCACCGATGGTTCGCAAAAACTACCGGTACGCATCGACCCCGTCGCCAAGCATGCGCTCGCCGACGGACGCGACGTTACGGCTCCTGCACGAGCCATCGCCGCATGGATCGTATTCCTGCGCAGATTCGGCGATACGCAGGCCAAGGATGTGAACCTCGATGAGGTGAAGAAGCTTGCCAACAGCGGCGACGTCACTTCGGCGGTGTCCTATTTGGACAAGGATCTTGGTGCCAACACCGTCTTCACCAACAAGGTAAACGAGCTTGTTCATGAGCTGTCTTCGACGACGGCCGCATGATCATACACATAAATAATCAAAAACACAAACTTCCTCGCCGCAGGTGGGGACTATGGCGCGGAACGTGCCGCGCCATAAGAGAAAGGAATACAACATGGCAATCGAAAAAGCTGAAGTCTTCGTGACCAGCCCGGGACGCAACTTCGTCGTCTTTCGCATCACCACCACCGACGGCGTCGTTGGACTTGGTGACGCCACCCTGAACGGACGCGAACTTGTTGCCGCGAAATATCTCGAGACCATTGCACCGAGCCTTATCGGCAAGAACGAGGACAACATCGAAGATATTTGGCAGTACCTGTACAAGGGCGCGTACTGGAAGCGTGGTCCGGTGACCATGGCCGCCATCTCCGCCGTGGATGTGGCTCTGTGGGACATCAAAGCCAAGAAAGCAGGTGTTCCGGTCTATGAGCTGCTGGGCGGCGCCTCCCGTACCGGCATTCTGACGTATGCCCACGCCTCTGGTGTGGATTTCCCGAGCCTGTTCGATTCCATTGACATGTACCGTGATATGGGCTTCAAGGCCACCCGTATCCAGTTCGCACTGCCTGGCATTCCGTCAACCTATGGTGTTGCCGGCTCGGCCAATGCACAGCAGGGCGCCGGCGAGAAAGGCCTGCGCTATGACTACGAACCCGCCCGCCGTACCACGGTGCCTGTCGAGGAGGTCTGGGATGCCCGCACGTACCTCAACACGCTGCCGGGAGTCTTTGAAGAGGTTCGCAACAAGTATGGCAAGGATCTTATCCTGCTGCATGATTCCCACCACCGCCTGAGCCCGATTCAGGCCGCACGCTTCGGCAAGCTGCTTGAACCGTATGATCTGTTCTGGATGGAAGATTCCACCCCGGCCGAGGAGAACCAGGAGTTCCTGCGTGTTGTCCGTCAGCACACCACCACCCCAATCGCCATTGGCGAGATCATCAACTCCTGGACCGACTACATCACCCTGATCAAGGAACAGCTCATCGATTACGTGCGCTCCGCCGTCACCCACACCGGTGGTCTGACCCACATGAAGAAGCTCATGGCCTTCGCCGAGCTGTTCGATGTCAAGTCCGGATTCCATGGCCCGACCGACGTCTCCCCGGTTGGCATGGCTGCGAACCTGCATCTCGATCTGGCGATTCCGAACTTCGGCATTCAGGAGTACATGAAGCATTCGGATGAGACCCTTGAAGTGTTCCACACCTCGTACACATTCAAGGATGGATACCTGCACCCGGGTAACAAGCCTGGTCTGGGCGTCGACTTCGACGAGAAGCTGGCCGCCAAGTATCCGTACCAGCCGGCTCCGCTGCCCGTCGACCGTCTGCTTGACGGCACCATGCACGAGTGGTGATTAAGCCATCGGTTTTCATCGGGCGACCGGAACGTATTCGAGTCTGGCCGCCCTTTCCATTCAAGGAGAATCCATGCTTGATTCCAATGTCAAACCCGTCAGCCTGGTTGTTATGGGCGTGACAGGCACCGGCAAAACGACTATGGCGCAGGAGCTCGTACGCGAACTGGGCTGGCCATATGCCGAAGCCGATGATTTCCACCCACAGGCCAACATCGACAAAATGGCCTCCGGCCATCCGCTGACCGACGAAGATCGCTGGCCTTGGCTGCGCAGCCTACGTGATTGGATTACCGAGCAGGCGGGTAAGGGAACCAACACCATCGTCACCTGTTCCGCACTGAAGCGCGCATATCGCGACATATTGCGCGAGGCCGATGCACAGGTAGTCTTTGTGGAGCTTGACCTTGACAAGGACGACATCGCCGAACGTATGGAGCAACGTGAGCATTTCATGCCCGTTACGCTTTTGCAATCGCAGCTTGACACCCTTGAGCCTCTTCAGCCCGACGAGCATGGCATACGGTTGGTATCCAACCAACCTCCGGAAGCGCTATGCCAAGAGGCATTGCGCCGACTAAAGCTAACGAAATAGGCTCAATCCATATTCGACATTCATTAATACCACAAGCAAAGGGATACAATCATGACAGCACAAGCCAACATCGGTGTGATCGGTCTTGCTGCAATGGGCAGCAACCTGGCTCGTAACCTTGCCCATCATGGCAATACCGTGGCACTGTTCAACCGCCACTACTCCCGCACGGAAAAACTGATAGAGGACCACGGGTCTGAAGGCAAGTTCATTCCGGCCAGAACCATGGAGGAATTCGCGGCTTCCTTACAGCGTCCGCGTACCGCCATTATCATGGTCAAGGCCGGTGCCCCCACCGATGCCGTAATCAAGCAGCTTGAGGAGGTTTTCGAGCCTGGTGACATCATCGTCGATGGCGGAAACTCCTATTTCAAAGACACTATCAAGCGTGAAAAGGAAGTGCGCGCGGCCGGATTCCACTTTGTCGGCTGCGGCGTGTCCGGCGGCGAGGAAGGTGCATTGAACGGCCCGTCCCTTATGCCGGGAGGCACAGCGGAATCATGGAAGACGCTTGGACCGATTCTGGAATCCATCGCCGCTAAGGTCGATGGCGAACCTTGCGTCACACATATCGGCACCGACGGCGCCGGTCATTTCGTCAAAATGGTGCACAACGGCATCGAGTACGCCGACATGCAGGTTATCGGCGAAGCCTATGATATTCTGCGCCGTGGCCTAGGGCTCTCTCCCGAAGCCGTCGGCGATGTGTTCGCCGATTGGAACAAGGGCGACCTTGATTCCTACCTGATTGAGATCACTGCCGATATCCTTCATGAACAGGATGAACGTACCGGTAAACCGCTTGTTGACGTGGTCGTTGATCAGGCTGGCATGAAGGGCACAGGCACGTGGACTGTGCAGACCGCATTGGAGTTCGGCTCCCCCGTTACCGGCATCGGCGAAGCTGTCTTCGCACGAGCGCTGTCGAGCCATCCGGAATTGAGGCAGGCGGCGCAGGATAACGTGCCCGCAGGCCCCAACAAGGCCATTGCAACGGATGATCAGGCGACCTTCATCGAAGATGTGCGTCGTGCGCTGCTCGCTTCCAAGATCATCGCCTACTCTCAGGGACTGAACGAAATCGAGGACGGTGCCAAGCAGTATGGCTGGGACATCGACTTGGGAGCCGTTGCCAAGATCTGGCGCGGAGGCTGCATTATCCGTGCGAAATTCCTCAACCGCATCACCGACGCCTACACCAACGGGCACCCGGCCGCTTTGGCGCTTGATCCGCACTTCGCCAAGTTCCTTGCCGATGCTCAGGATTCCTGGCGCCGCGTCATCAAGGCTGCCATTGACGCGGGTATTCCGACACCTGTGTTCTCCAGCTCGCTGGCCTATTATGACGGCTTGCGCTCGAAGCGCCTGCCAACCGCTTTGACCCAAGCACAGCGTGACTTCTTCGGAGCGCACACCTACGGCCGCGTGGATATGCCTGGCGTGTTCCATAAGCTGTGGGCAGAGCCCGGTCGCCCGGAAGAACAGCAGTCCTGATAGGAGACCGATAAGAACAACAAAGCCGATGCGTTCATGCATCGGCTTTGTTGTTTTATTGCTATTTCCAACATTCCTCATAGGAAATTCCGGTCAGCCGTTCCACGGTACGCCGAACGGATGCATCGACATCGGCTTTATCTCCTCCAGCCCGCAAACGATCGATTTCATGCAGCACGTCAAGATCGGTTCGCTGGTTGATGACAAGGCGCGATGAAACAATCCAGCATACAATCATCGCAACGGTGTAAAAGCCCAGCATGACTGCGGCTATGCCGATTGACGCCTCTCGAGATTGCCGAGGCAACGAGGAATCGAACCCTACCATGGCAAGAACCAGACCGACACCAATGGTGACGATTCCCGAGCCAAGCTGGCGAAGACTTGATTGCACGCTGGAAAAAGTAGCCGAACGGTACCTATGCGTAACAATCTGATCGATATCCGGCATGAATACCAATACCGTCCATGGCAGGTACCCCACAAGCGCCTTAAACACAAAGAACCACAGCGATGCGGCGACCGCAAGCACCGTCCACATCACAGTAGGCAAAGCGCCGGTTAACACCCATGCCAAAGCCAGCCATGCCACACCAAGCAGCATACCCGCAAAAGCGAAAGCGTAGAGACGTCGCACCCCGAATTTCACCACCGCCTTGCCGAACAACGGCATCAGCGGCAACGAAACGACCGTGCAGCCCAGCAGCAGCGAGGCAAAAGCAGCGGTCTTATTCCAGTCATACAGAACGAAGAAGACGAATGTCTGACCGAACACATCCGAGGATGTCTGCACCAACAGGAAAATCACCAAATGCTTGCGGAATTCGCGAATACGCAATGTCGTGGCATACTCGCGCATCACATGCGCCGCACGGCGGACCCATCCCTGCAGTCCAAGACGCGCTTCATGTACCGCACCACTTGCGTATTCGCCAAAGCCAGCCTGCTCAGGTGTCATCTCCCAGGTGGTCTTCCATGTGACCGCTACGGCGCAGGCGAACAGCACCGTCGAGATGATGGCCACCACCATATAGGCGGTTGCCTTGGTCTCGCCAAACATCGACAACGCCCAGCTTCCGGCAAGCGGGATGAATGTGGCTGCGGCTGTGGAAATGAACATTCGTGTAGTCGACAATTTCGTTCGCTGGCTGAAGTCCTTCGTCATCTCGCCGGCCAACGGGTTGTAGCAGGCCTGGAACGCCTGAGCCAGCATCACCCACAGCACATACACACATGCATACAGCCACACCGGAGAACCGGGAATCCATAACAGTATGCCGATAAACAGCGAAGGAGCGATGAGCATCAGCATGAAATGACGTCGACCGAACCTACGCCCTATGCGGTACCGATACAGATTGTCGTCGAGGACTCCGAACAGCAGCGCGGACACTGCACTGATTATGGCACTGGTACCGATAATCCCTTGCGCGACGCTAATGTTCATCCCGCAAAAACGCGTCCAGAACAAGGCCAGGTAGGTGGTTACCAATGCAAGTTGACCACCGCCGAAGAAATCACCTGCTCCGAATCCCAATGCCGACCATATCGAGATGGTTTTCGGATGCGCCCGGCTGGGTTCATCTCGCTTATCCGGTTTATCGGACTGGACGGATTGTGATTCTTGCTTATTCCCCGCTGCCATATCTTCTGTCAATCACGCTTATGCTGTTATGAATTATGCCAACGTACCGATGGCATCAACCGACCATGTTGCATGGTTGGTCAGTTGCAGTGTAATCGTATGCCTGCCTTTTGGCAGACCTTCGATTCTCAACTGTGTCCGTAATGATCCCTCATTACGCATTGTCGGCATGTTCTCGGCGAATAGTATGCCGTCAACAATCGCATTCACACGCACAGTGCCATCTGATGGTCCGAATACGTCAAGTCCAGTACCTATGAACGTATGCGTCAGCGAGGAGCCTGGATCGCTTGTCGTTGAGATGGAACGCATATAGGTGAACATGCCCTGGCCATTGCGATGAAGCCAATTGCCGTCGTAGCGGATAATCAGCGAACGCGAGTCGTCCCAACTCACCATATGCATGTCGTCGATAAGCGCTGTGTAGTAGGGGCTGAAACCATCGATGCGTTCGACACGTAAATTGGAGAAACGCACATGATCAAAGCTGCTGCCCAAGTTGATACGGCCGGCTGACTGTGAGCGATCATCGACCCAGCTTGTTACCAAGGCCCCGTTGACCCACATGATGACGCATGCTCCCGATACTTCAAGAGACAACGTGAACCATTGTCCACTTTCACGAGGAAATACCGGTTTGCCTGCACGCAGTGCGGCTTGCTTGAGGTCCTCGAAATGGCCGCGTCTTTTTTCGTCACCGTACCGCCGTAGCAGCCATAGGCCATCCGCACGCAGTTTGACATCATAGCCACAGATATCGGTAGTGAACTTGTCGCCGCCCATCTCACGAGCACCCAGCAGCACATACGGGGCACGGCCCGCATAGTCCTCGAATTTCACATCGACCGAGACTCGGTAATTGGCCCAACGCATATCGCCAATTGCGGTGCGTGGGTCGCCTTCAATCCAAGTGTTGCCTGCCTGGGTCGCACTGATTTGCTGGCGCAGCACATGACCGCGTTCATCATCCGGTACGATTTCGAATGCGCCGTTGGTATCGGTGGTGTACCGTGCGCTTGCGCCGGCATCACCGCCACGCGATTGCAGATACTCCTCCGTCGTGCGCTGCTGGGCATGCACAACTTCGACCGGCTCGAACTGCTCATAGGCAAAGTCATCGGCGTACAGCAGACCGTGACTTGCGTCAACATCGAGCACCGCACGGGTTCCTTCCGCGGTTGACGGTATGGAGTATGGCTCGACGTCGGCAAGGGTGGTGAGCGTGACCATCGACCATGGGAGCACAGTGACGGTGAATATTCCATTCTCCGCTGCAGTGCTTCCTACATGACGGCGCCATGACGCGTCATATGCCTCGCCTGGGTGCGCCGCCATTGTCTGCCAGATTTCGAGCTGCTTTGACGACGCAGCAAGATTCTTGTCCACGGTGATGCGGTAGCTCTTCTCGAACGCCGAATCGTTGACGATCACCGTGCTGAAATCGCTGCCGTCTGGAGCGGCTAGCGTCAGATAGCTGGGCTCTCCATGGCGGGCACCATTGACAGGATTGTTACCGCCGACTCTGCACGCGGATGCATCGGGGATGGCACGCCAGATATGCGGTTCTTCATTTTCTTCCTCCCATCCCAAATCGGCGTATTTGGCGAAATGCTCCAGTACCGCGCAGCCTGCATCGTAATACAGCCACCCGCTCCAAGGATCCCTTGCTGAGATAAGCTCTTTGGCCGCGTACTCCATATGCTCGTAGCATGCGCCTAAGGCCGGCTGATATATGGCATGGGTCCGCCTGGAGCACACAAATCCCTTGATCAGGGTGTTCGCCATTTCCAATGGGCCGTTTTGTCCGCCAATGCCTGTACTGACGTATTCGCCGAAACGCTCATTTCCGTTGGCATGATCGAACGCATCGGCACGTTCCGTGGCTTTGAGCCCATCGCCGTTGGTGTTGTTAGGGCGATCGGCTGAGTTGGAGAACACTGCTTGGGCTTCAGAGTTCCAAATCTCTTTATCGTATTCGTCGGCAAGACGCGTGAAATTGCCGTTCTGGTCGTCCTCGACTGAATAATGGTATGCAGCGATATCCATGGCCTTAAGATACTCGGGGGTCACCAACACATCACCGGCAAAAGTTCCTGTACTCTCTTCATCAGAAGTGATGACTCTGATTCGGTGGAACAGCCTGCGCTCCTCGTCTGAGATCCACCCTCTGTTAACATCATCGGGACCATTGCCTTCGAATCCGATATCATCGGTATGCACCCGCTTGGCGAATTCGGCTATCCAATCTAAATCCGCGGTACGTTCGTTGACATCGGGGTTCACCGAATCGACCATGATGCCATATCGACGATATACCGCCAGAATCGTGTTTTTATACCAGTGGTAGACATCATCGTTGGTATGCACCCATGTGGGAGCGGACCAGCGCAATATGCTCAAATGAATGCCGGGGTTGTACAGACTCGCATCGGCGGCAAGCTGGAAGCCCGGTTCACGCGTTACAACCGGATATTCATCATGCGTCCGCATGGTGGCTGGATCAGGCCCTGTGGAGTTGTTGCGGTCATTGCCCATTTCGACCTTGACGGTGTTCATCATCGGATGCCGGCCACCGAACAGCGTCTCGATCAATTTCCAGTACACTTTGGGATGATCCGCTTTGTAATCCATAAGAAGGCTTGACGTGGCGTTGCCCGACAGCACGCCGAATCCCTTATAGGTAAGGCCATGTACGCTCTTGGCAGCATTAAGCACGGCCTCCTGCGTCAGGTGGATATCGACAGAATGATCGGTGGCGAATCCGTTATTGCTCATGATATTGCCTCGTTGCAATCGTTGGTGAAATATGATGTCGGGAAGCGTCAGGAGATGTAATCCTTGGTGCCTCTGAACCAGGAACTCTTCGACGCGGCGCTGTTATGCGTCGCATGGTACATGTCGATGATGCGCTTGTCACCGCTCTCCATAGCCATGGACGAGAACAGCACGCTTGCCTGCCAATTGGCACAAGCCCATACCACGTAGGCTGCGATGCCGGAGGCGAATACCAGTACGGGAATCGTCCACGTAAACAGCGCCCACGCATAACCGCCCAACGCAACCAGAGTGAGCAGCAGCACAGGGATACGGCGCACGGATAGGAGGAAGCCGTTCTTGAGCAATTGCACATATTTGGCCTTGGGGTATTCCACAGCCAGTACGAGCGAGACCATCATGGACTGCAATGCCATCAATATGCAGATCACCAGCATCGGAACGATGAAGCCGCCCCAGCTCAGCTGCAGAACGATGAGTATGTCGTACCCGAAGCAGAACACCAGGAACCAGTAGAACACCCCAATGCCCAGACTCCGCTTGAACAGGCGTGCATAGGCTTTGAAATAAGATTTGATGAACATCACCGATGCATCCGGGTATACGTATGGCGCCGCAATCCATTCCGGAGGGAAATCAGGGTCGGATTCGTTATCCAACCATACCTGGGTACGCACGGAAGCATTCATGGACAGCAATGTGGGCTGATCGCGGAATATCGCGAACAACGCCGCTATCCCTGGCATGCTAAGGGCTGCGGCCACAATGTACAGCGCCCAATAGTCGAAATCGTTGACGGCGAATGCAACCACTACCAAAGGCAGAGCACCGACAATCAGACATAGGCTCGCCTCAATGATCACCATCAAGGTATTCACTATCGTCGAATATGTGCGATTGAAATTTTCTGATTTCATATCCGTCTCCATTTCCTCTGGTCATTGCGTATAGCCGCCACGCCAACCATGAGCGCTAAATAGATTCCATCGTGTAATACAGCAAGGCAGGAGTCACAGTTATGCAGTGGATCCTGCCTTGCTGCGATTCACCAAGCCATCAGCCCTTCATACCGGACGTTGCGATACCCTCGATGAACTGCTTCTGCCCGATGAGGAATACGATCAGAATCGGGATGACCGACATGACCGAACCTGTCATGATCATGGCGTAGTTCGCGGAGTTCTGCGAGATGAAGGTCTTCAGACCAAGCTGAATCGTCCACAGTTCCGGAGAACGCAAGTACATCAACGGACCCATGAAGTCGTTCCATGTATTGGTGAAGGTGATGATGCCCAATGCCGCAATCGACGGACCCGACAACGGCAGAATGATTCTCAGGTAGATGCCGAATTCGGACAAACCGTCGAGGCGTGCCGCTTCGGACAGCTCTTCGGGGATCGTATCGTAGAACTGCTTCATCATGAACACACCAAAGGCACCGAAAGCCTGCAACAGGATGATGGACCAGCGCGTATCGGTCAGATGCACTGCGGAGAGCATCTTGTACTGCGGAATCATGTAGGCCTGCCACGGTACTGCCATGGTGGCGATGTAGATGAGGAACAGCACGTTACGGCCACGGAAACGAATCTTCGAGAAGCCGTATGCCGCAAATGAACCGGTGAACACCTGCAGGAAGGTCACGCAAATCGCGAAGAACGCGGTGTTGCCCAACCAAGTCAGCATGTTGGAATCGGTCCAGATCTTGACGTAGTTATCCCAATGCCAGACGCTGGGGAACCACTTCACCGGAACCAGGAACACTTCGTTGTTCGGCTTGAGCGATGCCAACACCATCCAGACGAACGGCAGCAGCACAAACGCCGCGACGCCGATCATCAGCACATAGCCGAGAACAATACCCGCGATTTTCAGCGGCGGCATCTTCTTATTATTCCATGGAATATCCGCAGCAGTGGGGACGGGAGCAACAACTTGGGAACTCATCTTACTTCTCCTTCTTGTTGTTGTACCAGAACTGGATCAAGGTCACAACCATGCACAGTGCGAACAGCACCAGGGAGACCGTGCTCGCATAACCGAAATCACCACGATCGAAGGCGACGCGGTAGACGTACTGTGCAAGCACCAGCGTGGAGGTTCCAGGGCCGCCGTTAGTCATCACCAGGGTCAGATCGAGGATCTTGAACGAGCCGATGGTCAACGTCACCAGCACGAAGAACAGCGTAGGACGCATGCACGGCACCGTGACCTTCCAGAAACGCTGCCAAGCGTTTGCGCCGTCAAGGCTCGCTGCTTCGTACAGCTCGGTAGGAATCGTCTGCAGACCGGCGAGCAGCAGAATCATGAAGTAGCCTGCCTCACGCCAAGTCGCCACGATGATTACTGCGACCATGGCCCAATGCGTCGATCCGAGCCAGCCGGGGGTATGGCTGGTGAACAGTCCGAGGAACTGATTGACGACACCGGACTTGGCGTCGAACAGCATGTTCCATACCTGGGCTACAGCCACAATGGAAGTGATATAGGGGAAGAAAGCAACCGTACGGAAGAAGGCGCGTCCCTTGAGCTTGGAATTGAGCAGAATCGCCAGCCCGAAGGCGATGGCGACAGTCAGCGGGATATGCACCACCGCGTAGACAATAGTATTGACGAATGCATCCTTGAACACACTGTCATGCAGCAGTCGCTTCCAGTTCGTCAGTCCGTTGAAGACCGGGTCGCCGAACGCGCTCCACTTGGTGTTGGCGATGTAGAACAGCGCCAACACAGGAATCAGCGTCAGGATAATGAAGCCGATGAAATTCGGAGCTATGAATCCAATACCATGGATGAAATTACGACGGGAAATGGTCTTTTCGGTCAACTTGCCTTTGGTGACCGTCTTGCCTGCCTTGCCTGATGCGTTCGTAGGCGCATCGAGTGATACCGACTGCGACATGACCTTCCTCTCCTTTCTACAAGGAAAACAACAATGTATATATAGTGGGAGCGCCCTAGTCGCATGTGTCATGCCCGCTTACCGTGGGAGCAATAACGTTGTGGTGCACAACATGCAGGGAATCTAGGGCGCTCCTTCCATCACCAGTAATCGATACGGCAATGATTACTCGGTGATCGCTCCTTGATCGATGGCGTTCTGCTTAGCGTCGGCCAATGCCTGATCAACGGACTTGGTCTTGGTCATGATCGAGGAGTGTGCATCATCAAGCAGCGAGCCGATGGTGTCTCCACCCTCACCGACCGGGTTCTCAGGCTTGGTTTCGTTATCCTGCCAGGCCTTCTTGGACAGGACATCAGCGGCCATGCCATCTACAGAGAAGAAGGTGTTCTTCACGGCGTCAGAGAGATAGGCCGGAGTGATGGCCACGGCAGCGAGCACCTTAGCGCCTTCTTCGCCGGAGCAGAACTTCACAAATTCCTTGGCTGCGGCAAGCTTCTGTCCAGTGGCCTTGGAAGAGACCGCAAAGCCGGTCGGATCGCCGAAGGTAATGGCCTTGTCGGACTTCTTGGCATCCGGGTTCTGCGGGATAGGAGCCATGCCCCATTCGAACTTGTCTGCGTCACCGCTCTTCTGATCGTTGACGATGTCCAGAGCGTACCATGTGCCCATCGGCACCATCGCGGCCTTTTCGGTGCCGAACTGAGCCTGATACTGCACCGAAGTGGTCTTGGAGGTGTTCCAGTCAATGGTCAGGCCCTCGTTCTGCCATTGCAGTGCGCGCTTGTAGTAGGACTTCATATAGTTGAAGTTGCCCTTGAAGAACGTCTTATCAGGCTGATATCCGGTCTGTGCCAGAGCGAAGGACTGGACCACCGAACGCCAGTTGTGCTGGTACATCGGGTAAACCGCATTGGCGTCGTAGCCTGCGGCCGGCAGCTTCTTCTTGAGCTCTTCAGCGACCTTGGTGTAATCGTCCCAAGTCCAGGTGCCGTCAGGCAGATCCACGCCAGCCTTCTCGAACATCGTCTTGTTGTAGAAAAGCACCCAAGAGTCCTGACGGTACGGCAGAGCGTAGTACTTACCGTCAAGGTCATAGCTGGAAATATCGATGCTCTTGTCGCTCTTATAGGTCTTGGCGACATCAGCGAGATCGGCCAGACCACCGGACTGCGCATACGTGTAGTACTTCTGCAGGTTCTTGATCGGGAACACATCAGGCTGGGATCCAGCGGAGATATCACCGGTCATCTGCTTGTCGTAGTCGTCGGCCGAATATTCCTTGACCTTGACGGTGATGTTCGGATGCTTCTTCTCGAATGCCTTAGCAAGGTAGGAGAATTCCGGACGAGAATCAAGAGACCAGCCTGCCAGCGTGATCTCCGTCTTGGCGTTTTCATCCAGCGCCTCACTTGAGCCGGAATCGTTGCTGCCGCTACCGCAACCGGCAAGCAGCGTGCCGATCACAGAAGCCATAGCAATTACTTTCATGCCACGTGTCAACTTCATTGATGTGCCTTTCTCTCAGCATCATTGCCAGATGGTTCATACATCACTGTATGAATCCTTGCAGTTATTAAATATATTGTTCGTTTCTGATCGATAAGACTATTTGCCATTATTTGCATTTGTGCAATTGACATTTATGAGCGAATTCTTACAAAAGAAATGCGGGACCTAGCCGAAGCCAAGCCCCGCATAAGAGTATTCTTTCAGAATTCCAAGCCGTTAGAACAATGTCTCATCGTGGTCATCAGCCGGATGAGGGGTATAGGTGATCTTGAATTCATCATCCTCAGGAACAGTCGAGACATTCATCTCTCGATCAGACTTATGGAAAGTAACCGTTCCGTATGCCGGCACGACGACTTTCTGCCATCGTGCCCCCTCACCGTTAATGGTGAGGGCCACTTCGACATCCGTACCGCCAGGATTATACACAATCACGCTCAGGTCGCCGCGTTTGCTCTCGAATGCCACCGACCCCAGACCGCCATTGCGGCCATCCGGAGTGTAATTGGACGAGCCGATACGCCGTGAGCCGACCGGCACATCCTGTCCATAATTGCGTAGCATGAAGTACTCGAGATTTCGTTTGACCTTACCGGTGCTCGAGTCGATGGTGATGACTCCGCGACGCCCGGATGTGCCTGCATAGCTCGGGAACCCCTGCTCGTCAAGTGCTATGTTCCACAGGTTGATCAGTCCCACGCCATTACGCACCAGCCAATTGCCGATTTCGCCGAACATCACATGGCTGGCCTCGTCGACAGTCTCGTCAAGCATGCATCGACGTTCCGTCATTGCACTCTTCCACTGAGGAAATTGACGTGTTCCATTATGCACCCATGTCGGCAAGCCGGAATATGTATGGAAGGCCGCTCCTGCAAAGCACTGCGCCTGCGCCGGCGTCATGTATTCGCTGGCAGGGCGCTGCCAGAAGCGCAATGAGTCGTCTCCGAAATAGATTTCAACATCGGGGAAAGTCCTGTCAAGCGCCGGACGCAGGTATTCGCTTCCCCATTTGGTCAGTTCCTCCGGAGTCCAGACGGTGATCGGCCAGGGGCAGCCGTTGGACGGCTCGTTTTGCATCGTCACAGAAGTGATGTGAATCCCAAGCTTGGCGTATGCCTCGATGAATTTGACGAAATACTGGGCATATACATAGTCAATGGTGTCTTGGTAGCGATAGCCGTTGCCAACGTATTCCCCAAGACGCAAACGCCCCGAACCGTCGATACGATTGGATGTCTTCATCCAAGCCGGAGCGCTCCAGGGAGAAGCCATGATTTTGACTGCCGGATTAATCGACACGATTTCCTGAAGCACCGGCACAACATTCTTCATGTCTCGGGTAGCATCTGGAGCCCCTGGCTCCCCCGTTCCGATGGAGAAGTATTCCAAAGTGGCATCAGCGGCAACACCATCCGGCAAATCGTCATAGGTGTAGTATTTCTGGCTGGAGAAGTCGCAGGCGCCTATCGACATACGCACGGAGGAGAAACCACCTTGCTCGGGGTCGAACATCTCCGTAAGAATCGCGTGACGCTGTTCACTGGTCATTGCGTTCATGAACAGCGATGCCGAGGAATCCGTGATAGCCGCTCCGGCACCTTCCCACATCTGATATCCCTGTGTGGGGTCAACGACGATCTTGACAGCGTCTCCTGGTGCCGAAACGATGTGCGGAATATCGATCGGGGTTCGGCGATCCTTCAGATCACCGCTGGTACGAGTCCAATACTCGTGTCGATACGAGTTGACAGGCTGAGCCATGATTTTTCCTTTCTACGATCCGCTCCGGCTGCCGCAATGCAACCAGAGCGATACATATACCAAACTATTCGCGGTTATTCGCCGTATTCCTGCAGAACGACGTCAGCATCGCCTACATGCAGTACGTTGTCTTGCAGACGGACTTCGGGGATGGCGATAGTACCGTCCGAGCTGATCGATTCGCCTTCGGCCTCGCCAAGGTATAGCGACACGAAGGTATAGGCGCCGGGGTCGATTACACGGGTCTGTAACGGAATACGCGTCTTGGGGTACAGCAGATTGACGTTCGGTTCAGGGACTGAAAGCTCCACCTCGAATCCCTGCGCACCGACCAGACCGACTATTCCTTCCTGAGTGCGGTAGAAGACCGCGTTATCGATTCCGGCGGCGATTTCCTGGCCACCATCCGGCAGGGAGAAACCACCTTCAGCCAAATGGAGGCGACGCGCGGTGTCGATTCTGTGGACACGCACATGCCATGGCATATGCGGCACTACAAAATTCGTAATGGTCACATCGTCGAATGGTTTCCATTCGCTGTATACGTAGTCGTCGTGAATGGACCAGTCGGCATAGCCGTAGGCAGTCTGCCAGTAGTGTTCGCTTTCGGATATGGCAAGTGTGCTGTCGTAGGCGCCCTGTTTGAGCAGTACTGATGCTTTGGGCACTGAGAAACCGAAAGTGGTGGAATACACGTATTTCTCATATTTGGCGTTGGCATGGGCATGCTCATGGCTGTGCTGCCCCGCTGTAAACGCCTGCACCTCTCGTCCGGTGCTGCTGTGCGCCACCAGCATACGCGGTTCCGGTTGCTTCTTCAGTGGCTCGAAGGCGATTTGCTCGGATTCTCGCACTGTCCAGAAGGGATCATCGTCATCGATGCACAGGAAGATGAACGTCTTGAGCGCCCAATACGCGGACGCCGGCCCGTTGTAGCCTTCGGCCATGTTCATGTTGGGGTAGGCGTATCCGATAGGAATCAGACCGTCCGATTGGAAGATGTTCTGGGAGAACCACCAACGCAGATTACTCAGCAGCAGGTGCTTGAAATCGGCGATGCTGTAGTGTTCAGGAGGCTCTACGCCAGCAAACGAGGCCGCAGCCCAGAACGCGGCCTGCGCAAAGCGGTAGTCCAGGCTTCGCCCGTATGGCAGGCATTCGCCTGTGGTTGCGAACCAATTTGCATAGCTCGGCACGAATTCGGACGCTCGCTTTTTAAGCAGCTGTTCCTGCGGGCCGTTCCTTTTCGTCAGACCGACCAGTACCAGGGTGAAGAATTGATAGGCGAAGGGGATGTAGTTGTCGATCTGGCTTTCATAGCCGTCATATGACCATCCGTGCCCGAGATAATGGGAATTCGTGATATCGAAATCGTCCTGCACAAGCTTGGCATATTCCGGATGACCGGTATCGACGAACCAGCTGTTGACGAGCGTACGGAATAGCAGCCAGTTGGTCTTGGGAAGCACTTTATGGTTAACCTGATCCATCCAGCGCAGAATATTCTGCTGCTGCACATCGGTGATATGGTCCCAGAATTCCGTCTTGGTCTCATAGAGAAAGGCGGAGATGGCTCCCATTTCCACAAAGATCTGATCATAATCAGTCAAATCACCGCCCCAGTAATCAGGATGGGAGGGATCGGTGCAATTGACCAGACTTTCGGTCGTCCACTGCCACCACTGGCCGAAACGACGAATATTGCTTCTATTGTGGAACAGCGGCCCCAGACCCCATAGCAAACGGGCAAACCCTTCTATGGACGTGCGATCCTGACTGTATACGGCACCGCTGTCGCTCATGCGGAAGCGCCCATACCGCCCACCCTTCATCGCCAGCTGCACCGCAGGCGTCAACAGTTCCACCAAGGCCTGTTCGCACTGGGCCTTGGTCCTCAACGGATTGCGGGCGACCTGCGCATTAAATGGCTCGATATGCTCTTCATATGGATTGGTGATCATGTATATTCTCCTTCGAACAATCAAACAGCCATACCACGTTTCGCAGCACCATCACGTACTGACCATTAATGATTGTACATGATTATAAATGATTGTTTCTTTGGGCATGTTGCTCTACAGCATCGCAATATCCACCGCATAACTTCAGCCATCTACTGCTTGCAGCAAACGACACGGCTCATACGGACCTCATCTCAATCACATCGCCCTGTTCGTTCTCGATTCGCGCAACCAGCCCGGATGGTATGTCAAGATCGACTTTTACATGCCCCTCCTCGCGAACGTAGCACACACGAATACTGCCGTTAGGAGTCGGGATAACTCCCCTTGCCTCATGCGCATCACCCAATTGAGGACGCACCCGGAACACGGCATACCCTGGTTCAATCGGTTGCACTCCAAGCATCCCCCACTCCAGCAGATACGCAGGAGACGCCGACCAAGGATGGGAATACGTGGTATTCCCTTTAATGGACACATCCCATCCCTCCATAGTCGAACCGCAGCCGGTAGACATCATGTGATGCCACGAATGCAGATTCCTTGGATCGTCATCGGCCATCATACGATTCGCCAAAGCACCGAAGCCGTTCCTATACAAGCCCTCAAGCAGCACAGCAGCTACATACGGACTGCAGCACATTCCCTTATTGTGAATATAATCGGCGACCATTGCCCGACGGTCTTTAGGAACGTCCACGAATGCCAGTGCAAATGCATTCGCATGAAGAGAGCCATGCTGCAACGGCTCCCCCTGCGCGTTCAAACCGTCTCTATAACACTGCGCATGATCATCCCACAATCGCGTATTAATAGCCGACTCCAATGCCGAAGCGCGCCCAGTATACCGCGCAGCATCATCAGCGTCGCCAACCACACGCGCCATATCAGCCATGGCCCGGTAAGCCGCGCAAGACAACGCGTTGATTACCGTATTCACTGGCCCGAACACGAAGCCATCACGCTCAGCCGGAGGCCAATCGACCAAATCACCATCCATATGGCTGGCCTCCCCCGGTGCCTTGACAATCAAACCACTCGATTCATCGACATACCGCTCCGGAAGGAATGCGCGTAACGCCTTATATTGTCTACGAATCTGCGACTCATCATTACTGGCCATCCAAGAATCATGCACGGCCAGAATCAAATACAACGGCCACTCGGTAGGCCATGTACGATTCGCAATCAGCCAATCAACGCTGTACCGTCCAAGCCGAATCGCATCAGCCCCGCAGTCCAATGCCAAATGCGAACGCTGCTGCAACCATGCATCGGCTTCGTAAGGCGAACGCTCACGGGTCCATGAATCCACGTAAATCGGCCCGTTCAGCGCTTTGATGCTATTACGGCAAAAACGCCAGACCTCATTCAAGGTCTCATCACTGCATTCAAAATCCGCAGCATCGTCATCGAACGGATACTCGATAGCCGCGGCCCTCACCGACGAGGAAGCGGTACGAACCGCATCTTGCGAAGCCTGTGTCCGCGCGGGGACCAGCTGTACATAGCGGAACACCCGCATGCCCCATGTCTCCATCTTTGGCGTCTTCGGGGTGATATGCCAGCTGTCTTGATAGGTATTGAACGCACTCAGATGGTAACGGACATCGCCATCGTCGTCCATCACCTCGCCATAGCGAATGCACACATCAATGCTTTCGGAGATGCCCAGCGATTCGACATCCACCGAGATTCCACCCACACAGGTACGCCCGAAATCAAGAACCAGCGTTCCCCGATCATCGATTCTTGTAGCGACGGGGTCAAGGTAATGCACTCCGACGTTCGCAGTCGGCGTTAGCCGCAGGTCATCGAATTGCTCGCATGGCACAGCCTTGGGCCAGGAGCTGTCGTCGAAGCCCGGCTCGCTGAAACCGAATGGGTACCATTGCGTCTGCACATCCTCAGCCGGCGCTTCGAAATATTGCGTTCCTATCGAATCGGCATTCGGATAGGCACGATTACCGACGATACCCTTCCAGTTGGACCCGGTTCCATATGCCATGTGGCACCCATCGGCAAGTTCGATTTCCATATAGGCCCAGAATCGGCGTTCCCGCATCGTCCAGGCCAGCACGCCCATCGCATTCGGCCCGGCCTGCAGCAATCCGGTTACGTCGAATGTGTTGACGCGCGATTCATTCTCTACCGGAAACACCGGTCCCAGGCCTACGAAGTAACCGTTCACCCACATGCGATACACGAATTGTCTGGAGGGTTTAGTCGAGGAAGCCGTCGCGTAGAGCGTCGCTTTGCGCACCGGCGTGCTCGGCAATGTGAATTCATGCCGCAGAAAAGCCCATCCTCTGCCATTGTCCGGGGACTGAATGATGCTCGGCTGCCGAAAATAGCTATCGCCCGACGACTCGTTGCCGTTGTTATTATCGGGAAAATCCGCAGCTGCTTTCATATCATCATCGCCCGCTGACGATGGGTCGACCCATATCGTCTGCGCATTGCTCCATTCAAGGCCCTTATACAGCATTTCATTATCATCGAGCATCTCTATTCCTCCCTTGGAATCGGCACTCGTTATGGAATCAAGCGTACCTTATCAGTATCAATCATCTTCGATTAAAAAATATCAGAATCAATCGACTATAGACTTCGTATAATATACGTATCAGACAAGGCAAGGAAGACTGGGGCGCACCATCATGGCACTGAACGCAGAGCAACGAGACTATCTACCCGACGAACGCCGCAACATGATCCTCAATCTGCTGACACAGCACGAAGTGGTCACGGTCACGCAGCTTGCCACCTCATTGGAAACCACGGAGATCACCGTACGCAGGGATCTTAACGCACTAGCCAGAGCCGGCCTACTCAAACGTATCCGCGGTGGTGCAATGTCCATTGGCACCATCAAGGAGCCCGCCCCGGCCGGCAACGCCGCAATTCCCGAACCCGACACGCCGGAAAACACCAGCATCGGTGTCATGGTGCCCGAACCAAGCTTCTTCTGGCCGGGAATCGTGAACCATATGAAGCATATCGCAGCCGAATCGGGCATATCGTTGACTATCCGCACCTGCTCCTACGACGAGAACATGCACGAGGAACGCATATTGCAAGAGCTTGCCGACGCCCCTAGAGTCTGCGGCATTATTGCCGCTCCGAACTCCCACCCCAATTTAGGGCAACATGCATGGCAGTGGATCGAAACGACAACGATTCCCACGGTGGTTCTGGAACGTGAGCAGCCGCTGCTCACGACACGTTACGTGGACTCCGTACAGACCGACCATCGCCGTGGCGTATGTAAAGCGGTATCCCATTTTCTTGCGCATGGACATACACACATCGGCGCAACCTTCAGTCAAACTCCCACATCAGCCATCATTCAGCGAAGCTGGCAGGATATTGTCGAACAAACACCGCGGATCGAATGCCCGTTTGTCTTGACCGGCATGATGCCCTATGACACCGCTGGCGTAAAGACCATCGTCGAGACCATCATCCGATCCGATATCACCGCATTACTGGTGCACTCGGATTATCTTGCCATCGCCATAGCTCAAGCCCTTGAAAATCAGGGGAAACGTATACCTGACGACATATCGCTGATTTCTATAGATGGCTTCGCCACACTAAGCTCGCGCCCTCTGACGGTACTGCGTTCCGATGAAGAGGAATTGGCAGACTGTGCCATACATACACTACTAAGCCGTATTCAATCACCCGATCAGCCGGTACATCGCATGTATCTGGATCCGACACTCATCGATCGAGGATCCGTGGTACAGCGATAAATCATCTCCGACCCGCCGATGGTCAGCACCATCCCAGCGTCGGTAGTTTGATGGGGTTTAGATTACCGAGGGCAAGAGATCCATCACCATTCATGCCGCTGATAGGCGATACGCGTGGTGTCGGACGGCCTGTCAAGCAACTGAATCAAGCCGCAGCGCGCGAAACCATTCGATTCGAGCACATGCTGCATGGCCTTGTTGTTGGGATGCGTATCCGCGCGCACATTGCCGTAATGTTCGATGCACCAGTTGATGCAGTCCTTCGCCGCACCCCTGGCGAGACCCGACGAGGCGATCCGGTGGATGGTCACATACGGATCGTCATCCAGCCAGGCACCATCGATATTCACATACGTCGGGTCGACGCCCGGACACAATGCGAACTGGGCGAGCACACGTTCCTCGCCATCAACCGTATCGACAAGCAGCACGGTGCGTTGCGATTCGGCATCGTCACGCCATACGCGGAGAGGCCGGGTGCCTCCATGAACACGGTGGCGCGGCAGTGGGAGTTGTCGTCATCGGGCCACAGCCTCTCGTCGGTTCCGGCGTCGATGATCGGTTTCAGCGTCTCCGCGCAGGACATCGCCGGGTAGATCGAGGGCCCCGGCCACTGCACCATCGCCAAGGCGACGAAGCGCTCCGTTCCGTATGCGCCCGCTTCGATTGCGGCCCGCCAGGCGCCACGCGCGTGCCGGCGTATCCCCAAGCCCTGTGCCTCGCCCTCGTCGTGGAGGACACCTTGGTCAGTGAGGACATGAAATGCTCCGTCGGGATATGGAACTCCACCGCGTAACCAGTCATGCCCTTGGCCGTCCGGCCGCTTTCCGCGCCATGCCTTAGATGGATAGGAAAACAACGTCGAAAGGTTGGCAAGCATATGTCGAAGGAGCTGGAGACCATCGCGCTGTGGCGCGACGGGGGCGGCGGACTGTGGATGGGGTGGGACAGGCCGGAACGCCCGTGGAACTGGCTGACGGGAACGGACGCCTCGCCGGACGACCTGCTGTCGGGCGGGAGCCGGAAGGTCGAGGAGCCATTCGGGAGAATCGATCCCGACGACGTGCGCCCGACGCCCGACCTGCCCGACCGCGACCCGCACAACGTCCTGACGGACACTTGGCGCGTGGTGCCGGACGACCGCCTCGTGACGTTCGAGCCCGGCGGTCTGCCGAAGTCATGGCGAATCTCCGCCATGAGGCGCAACGCCGCCGACCTGTGTCTGGTCGTCAATGACCCTGTGACCGGCGAACCCGTCGAACCCGATCTCATGGCCCTTCTGAGGGATGGCTGCTTCGACTTCGACAGGAGCCGCGAGACGCCGGAATGGCAGGGCTTCTGGAGGTCGGAGCACGGCATGGTGGCCTACCGCGATGCCTCGGGGCTCGTCCGCAGATGGACGCCGGGGCACGGGCTGGGCGCGGAGCTGGTGTCGCCGGCCAAGCGCGGGGCGTGGTTCGATGTGCCCGACGCCAGCTTGGCGAAACTCGCCGGGCAGGGGTGCCGGGTAGGATGAAACCGACCCACGGCAAGGGCAATGCAAACCGAAGCCGTGGGTCACTCCATCTCCATAGCCAATTGTCATATACGGCGTTGGCTACGTTTGGCAGGCATCGGTCCGAACCGATGCCTAGTATGGTTACAGAACGTTGGAATAAAGCCGTTCTTGGAACCCAGCCGAATCATTGTCGCACAGCGTACATTATCGGATAATAGTACAGTATGTCAGATGGTCACTTCGCGAAATAATCATTCACCGCGGCGGCAAGCTCATCGACGGTATCGATGATGCGGTATGCGCCATGTTCCTCAAGCTCACCGGCTTCGGCGTACCCCCAACGGCAACCCAGGCAATCGAGCCCGCATGCGATGGCGCCGTCGACGTCGGTCCAACGGTCGCCGACCATCAGGGCGCGGTCACCGGCATCCGCATTGAATCCGATGCTGTCGAAGCAGTATCGGATGACCTGGTCCTTGTCGATGCGCGAATTGTCTGTGCTGGCGCCGTAGATGCCGTCGACCATGGTATCGAGATGGAAATGCTCGCACACCGGCTCGGCCTGATATTGCGGCTTGCACGTGGCGATTGCCAGGTGCAAGCCACCGGCGCGCAATGCCGCCAGCTGCTCGGGAATACCGGCGTACACGCTGTTGTACAGTCGTCCGGGAACCTTGTGGCCGGGATTGTTCGGGTCGTCGAACACCGCCTTGTCCGCATAGTATTCGCGGTATATCTCCACGCCGCGGTCCAGCAGCTCGTCCGGCATATGGTTGCGTCTGAACGATTCGATGATGGCCGGTCCGATGAACCGGTGCATCTCCTGATCGTCGGGAACCGGCAGGCCGAGCTCCTCGAACGCCTTGGTGGCGCAGGCGATGATGCCCGGGTCCGATTGCGTCAACGTGCCGTCAAGGTCGAGCAGCACCACGTTCCTGCGCTGCCGGGTCGTGACCTGATGCTGAGACATGCCTCTCCCCTTACTCGTAGTCGGGAATCCAGCCGCTGCGGTGCATTTCAAGACGCTTGTCCAGCAGCTTCTTCAGTTCGTCCTCGCTTCGACGCTCCAGCAGCATGTCCCAGTGGGTCCTGGTGGGCTTGGCGATCTCGTTGGCCTCCTCGTCGCCGTCGCCCTCGCGGTGCGCGATGGTGCCGCAGCGGCATTCCCACTCGTCGGGGATTTCGGCGCCCTCGGCGAACGGCAGGATGGTCCGGTGCCCCTTGGGACAGATGTACGCCACCTCGCTGCGTGCGGCGAAGTCCACGTTGTCGTCGGATTCCAGTGATTTCGCGCCGATGCTCATACCGCGTAGGCTGCGTTCCGCCATGACGTTCCTCCTTGTGGTCTTTCTTGTCGATCTTTCCCGAAAACTATTATCACGCTACAAAACAGTTCGGACGAGTCGTATATTCCCCGTTCCGGTCCTGCCTTGCCGCCCGCGACGATTCCGTCAGCCCTCGCCAATGCCCGAATAGGCGACGATGCCGCGGTTGACCAGTTCCGTGGCATCGTGCGCGACCTGGGCGAGGTGCGCGCTCCCCTGCGGCAGATACGGCTCTGCCGCCGAGATCTGCTGGAGGATGTCGGACAGACGCTTCGCGTTGCGCACGAAATCACCGCCGGTCATGTCCCGGTCATGCAGCACATATGCCAGACTGTTGCCGCTGGCCCAGTCGTACATGATGTCGACGATGCCGAAGTCGAGTTGCTGCAGGTCGTCAAGCCCCTCATCCTCGCACAGCATCGTGAGCTGCGCATGCAGGCGGTCCAAAGATTGCGAAGTCTGGGCGACCGGGCCTTGGATGCCGCCGGGCCAGCGCCTCGGCTCTCCCCCGGTGCCTCCCCTGGCTTCGAACACCAGGGCGGAGAGCACCGCGGCGAGCTGTCGCGCCGTCAGATGGTCGAACATGCCGCGTTCCAGCGCTTCGGCAAGCACGATGTCCTGCTCGCTATAGATGTGGCGCAGCAGTTGCCCCTGCTCGCTCAATCGCATGTCAGTCCCGTCGCGCTTCACGTATCCCAGCTGTTCCAGGATGGAGCAGATACGGTCGAACTGCCGGGCCACGGACCCGGTGCGCGACTCGTACCTGTGCTGCACCCGCTCGTATTCGCGCATCTCGCGAATCCAGCGATGGCCCCATTTCATATGCTGCTGCATGTCGGGGCACTGCCGGCACGGATGTTCGCGGTCGCGCTTCTTCAGGGTCTCGATGGACTGGTCCAGCTCGCGGAACGTGTTCTTGCGCTGCTCGTCGGTCGGGAAGGCGGTCTGCTTGAGCTTGCGCCGGCCGTTCTTCTCCAGGTCGGACAGCTCCATGCGGATGCGCATCAGAGACGCGAAATCCCCGTACTCGCAGTGGAATGCCTGCTCATAGCCGTCCAACGCCTGTTTCAGCGTGGTCAGTTGCGATTCGAGCTGCCAGGCCGACTCGTTGGCCTCCCACTGGGCGAAGGAATGGTCCAGCGTGGCGCGAGTCGTCTCGTAGTCGCTGGTGTTGAGCAGATTGACGGCCATGTTGAACGTGGCATGGAAGCTCGAATGCAGCGGGTAGACGCGCTTGCTGGACAATGCGGCGGCGGTCGCAGGTACGAAATCGCGATGGTCGACGACGATCGCGTGTCCGATCGTATCGATGCCGCGACGGCCGGCGCGGCCGGTCAGCTGGGTGAACTCCCCCGGTGTCAGCGGCACATGCCCGCTGCCGTTGAACTTCTCCAGCTTTTCGACGATGACGCAGCGCGCAGGCATGTTGATGCCCAGCGCGAGCGTCTCCGTCGCGAAGACCATCTTTACCAGTCCCTCTTCAAACAGGCGTTCGACTATCTGCCGGAACAGCGCGACCATGCCGGCGTGATGGGACGCGAAGCCCTCCTCCAGCGCGAACCTGAACCGGGAGAACTGCAACGCCTTGAGATCCTCCTGGCTCAACTGCCCGGCGACCATCTCGTCGACGATGGCGCGGATACGCCGCATCTCGTCCTCGGTGGTGAGTTCCAGCCCCGCATTGATGCACTGCTCGACGGCCTGATCGCAGCCGTTGCGCGAGAATATGAAATAGATGCCGGGAAGCATGTCGAGATAGTTGAGCTCGTCGACCACCGCCCAGCGCTTGGGCGTGTGGCGCTGCGCCGGCGCGTGGCCCCGCGAATGGACGCGGCCGCGGGAGCGTGAGTTCTCGGCGCCGCGGCGGCGCGCCGCCTGACGGTCAAGCTGATCGAGCCGGTCGATCAGGCGCGCGTTGAGCTTGGTGGTCTGCTCGCCTTGGGCGTCACGCCGGTACAGGTCGAGCAGCTCCGGCTCGGTGTGGTCGTCGGCCTGCACGAGCACATGCTGCTCCAGCGGGACGGGACGGCGCTCGGAGACCACCAGCTTAGTGTCGCCGCGGACGGAGGATATCCAGGACGAGAAATCCTCGACATTGGAGACCGTGGCGGACAATCCGATGACGCTGACCTGCCGGGGAAGATGGATGATGACCTCCTCCCAGACCGGGCCGCGGAACCGGTCGGCGAGGTAATGGACCTCGTCGAGTATGACGAACCGCAGCGCGTTGAGCGTGGTCGAATGCTCGTAGAGCATGTTGCGCAGTACCTCGGTCGTCATGACGACGATGTCGGCTTCGGAGTTGATCGAGATGTCGCCCGTCAGCAGCCCGACGCGGTCGGCACCGTAAACGGCGGTCAGGTCATGGTACTTCTGGTTGCTCAACGCCTTGATCGGCGTGGTGTAGAACGCCTTGACATTGCGCTCGCGGGCCAGATACATCGCGAAGTCGGCCACCACGGTCTTGCCTGCGCCCGTCGGGGCCGCGACGAGCACATTCTCCCCCCGCTCCAACGCGTCTATCGCGTCCTGCTGGAAATCGTCCAGGTCGAACGGCAGCGTGGCTGCGAAACGCGCGGCGACGCTCGCGTTATGCGCCTGACGCTTCTGGAATGCGGCATACCGCTGGGAAGGCGATGGACCGGGTCGATCCGCCGCCGAATGTTTGCGCTGATGTTTGACCATGCGTGAAACCCCGTTCGTCACAGACGGCCATCGCCGTCGGATTCTCATATTCGCCTGCGTGCATGAGACGATGCCGCGGGCCGCGCCACAGCTTGCAGCCGCAGTCCGTCAACGGTTGAAGCGTGACCACCACGCCCACGCACGCGCGTGACGTTCGCGCTTCGCGTTCCGGCGCCTGATGACGTCGACCTGCGCATCGTCATACCGGCTGATGGCGCTGTTCAACGGTTGGGTGAATGTCGGAGGGGCGAGCGGCTCGCGCGCGTCCGCACCCTGCGGAACGTCCGCGAGCTCGGAGAGGGGCTTGCCGAGACGGCTGCCGATCTGCACAATGCCGTTCAACGCCCTGAAGCCGTGAAGGGCGGCGTACGCGATGCCCGCCACGATCATCGCCAGCATGAACAGCGAGAGAATGAGCCAGATCCACCAGGGCATGAGATCACTCCTCTTCCGGGGTGTCTTCTTCACGTGTGCCGAGGCTGAGCTCGCGCTGCGCACGGGCGACGATCATCGTGCGCAGGGTCTCGGGTGCGACCGCGGTGATGTGACGCGCATGGGCGATGCAGAAGGCGACGAACCAGGAATCGGACGACACGATGATATGCACCTTCTCGCCCGGGCTGCACGGCTCGACGGTGGCTCCCGGCATCGACTTGATGAACGGAAGATCCGGCTGATCCGTGATGAACACGGCCGGAGTGCCGTTGTCGAAGCTCCACTTGCGCAACTCGCTCACCGGCATGTCGGGAATGTCCACGCGCTTGACCGGAGCGATGACCTCGGCGTGCTCGATGCGGGCGAGCCTGAGCACCTGCCATGTGCGGGGCTTGCCGTTCGCCTTGTTGATGAGCTGGTCGCGTGAGACGAACTTGCGCCGGTCCTCCGGAGTGGAGTCCAGCACGTCGGTCCAGACGGCGGCATAGTAGACGCCCTCATCCACGAAGATCTTGGAGGGGGCGACGACCTTGCGGCGGGTCCGTCCCGCGCCGTCCGTGTATTCCATGTCGAGCAGCGATTCGGTGGAGATCGCGCGCTTGACGACGGAGAAGCAGTGGGGCTCCAGCTCGTAGCCGGTCAGGCTCAGCCAAGGGGTCTCCCCCGGCTTGACCAGCTGACGCAGACGCTGATACAGCGAGGCCGCCTGCGTGCGCTGCGCCTCCGGCAGCAGCGGCGAATGCGCGAGGTAGCTCACCGAAGCGGTGAGCATGCTCAGGTATTGCGGGGAGATGCCGGCGAGGCGTTCCAGTCCGAGCGAATTCGTCGCGGACACGATGCCTTCGGCGTCAAGCAGCGACCAATCGATGTCGAAGAACTGGCTTCCGGCCATCTCGCCGTCGTCGGAGACCGTGGTCAGCGTGTTGATGTCTTTGTGGATCACGTTGACGTATTTCTTGAGCTCGTCATCCGACTTGGGCCTGCCGATGAAGCGCTCCGCGAGTTCCGCGAGGGAGAATTCCTCACCGAGGTGGGCGGACAGGAAGAGCATCAGGCGCAGTCTGCGGTCGACCTCGCTGCCGGTCTGGAACGAGGTCCCGGACTTCTTCTGGTGGTTTTTCTTGGGGTCGGCGTCCTCCGGCTCGGGGGTCGTGCTGGTGATGGTGGGCGTGGCGACCGTGGCGCTGCCGGTATCGTCCGACGATCTGTCGGCCAGCGTCATGTTTGACGCCGCCTGGAGACGACGGTTGAAAGCGTCGACGGCCTCCTGCGGGCTGACGATCACTGCGCCGGGATGTTCGAGCACGAACATGGCGAGGTCGTCGGAGTCGGTGTAGGCGACGTTGATGTTCTCTCCGTCCACGTCGACCGTCGCCGCGAAACGGCGGGAGGCGACGACGCGCACGAGAGCCGGCGGAATCGTCTGCGTGCCGAGTCCCGGGGCGATGGAATCCAATCCGAGGCCGGGGATGGGCGTCTGCGGCACCCTTGGCGTGGTGCGGGACACATGCTGCGGCGTCACGGTCTGCGATTGCGTGGACGATACGGAAATCGAACGTGCGAGATAGTTGGCCGCGGCGAGAACCGGCAGATCCTCCTGCTCGAAGCGCAGGCGGATGCGCGGCTCGTCCCCGAGCTGCAGTCGGTACGACGCGAAGTCCTGTCCCTCGGACTTCGAGGAGTATTCAGGCTGGCGTGACTCGATGGCGATTCCCATTGCCGCGAGCTTGGCGCGGTCGCGCTGGAACTGCTTGGCGAACGCGGCCTTCGCGGCCTGATCGGCAAGCTCCCCGTAGGAGTCGGCATATGCCTTGACGCGCTGGGCGATTTGCCGCGAGGTCAGCCACTGCGGAAACGCAGACGACAGCACGGCCAACACATCCAACTCATGTTTGCCCCATTTGTCGGAAAAGCGGCGTCTCCCGTTCGATCCCTCTGCCATTAGTCCTCACGTATCGTTAGCATTCCAATTAAATATGCATGGGTATCACGCACACCACATCCCATGATAGAGGGTTTTGTTGTGTGCAGCTTGCATTTTGTCAAAAATAGGTATTTTTTCTTCGTGCGGCGGACACATCACACCCAATCACCGGGCTCGATGCCCATCGGTCCGACGTATTCGCCGTTGGGTACGTAACTGGGCTCGTTTCTATCCTCCAGACGCGCGTCGGCGAACATGATGACGTCACGTCCGAATGTCCAGTCTCCCTTGATGCTGACCGAGTTCGCGGCGGCGAGCGACGGCACGTTGTAGGGGAACCGTTCGTTGAAGTCCTCGATGTTCTTGTAGTACCGCGGATCGAGGTCGACGTTCGGGAAAATGTAGTTGCCGTCCTCCATCTCATACGAGTCCGTAAGGTGGAACCGATCGGAACGCATAATGAACAGGTCGTTGGTCGTCTTCACTGGCAGGAACCGCATGCGGTCCACCTGCACACAGATCGCGCCTTCAAACAGGCCGATCGCCGCGCCCATCGCGGTCTCCAGCTGGACCACCGCCGGGGACTGGGGGTCGGTCGGGTCGACGGTCTTGTTGTTGATGATGACGGGAAGCGGCAGCACGCCGTCATGCTCGGCGAGCATGTCGCGCAGCACGTCGATGCGCACCCAGATGTTATTCGTGTTGAAATACGGGTGCTTGGCGATGTCCTGGGCCGCGTCCTTGTCGTCAGGATGCACCTGCGACATCTCCCGCAGGATCAGTCGGCCGGTGGCCGTGTCGCGCACGATATGGCCACCCTTGCGGTCCGCGTACGTGCGATTGGCGACCTCGACCATGAACGGGGCGCCCGTGTCCTCGAAATACTGGGCGAGCGTGCGAGACGGGCGCGCACCCAGATTGTCGGAGTTCGAGATGAACAGGTATTCGAAGCCATGCTCCAGCAGAGTGTCCAGCAGGCCGGACTCCCACAGCGTCGAGAACAGGTCGCCGTGGCCGGGCGGGCACCACTCCAGATCGGGGTTGGCCGGCCAAGACGCCGGCGCCCCGGTGGCCGCGTCGATCTTCGGTTCCTGATGCTGGATGATCTCCAGCGGGATGTCGGTCTGCTTGAACTTGCGCTGGTGTCGCAGTGCCTTCATCGTGTCATCCGAAGTGCGGAACGAGTTCATGAACGTGACCGGCAGAGGCACGTTCAGCCTCGTGCGCGCGGTGAGCACCTGACCGAGGATGATGTCGAGGAAGCGCATCTGCCGAGCCTTGTGGCGGCGCACCGGCAGCAGTGACTTCGCGCATTGCAGACCCATCGAGGTTCCCAGGCCGCCGTTGAGCTTGAGGAATGCGGTCTTGGCGAACGCGTGCACTGCCTTGTCATGATCGATGGTCTTGTACACGTCATGGAAGCTCCGCACGCCGTGCAGCGGCTCGACGGCGTCCTCGCGGATCCACGCGCTCTCCTTCTCGCTGGCCCACACATGGTATGCGTGCCTGAACTGCGAGATGGCGATCTCGCTCATGCCCTGCTCGCGCATCTTCTGCGCCGACTGCTCGAACACGTCGTCCACTGTCATCTTCTCCGTCCGTTTCAGATCTTCGGCAAACATTCCTATAGTCTACTCGCGTGGTGCTTCGTTCGCCCCCGGGTTCTAAATAGAAGTGCAACACCTTGTCTAGGGTTGGAAGTGTTCGAAGTTTCTAACTCAAGAAGGTGTTGCACTCATGGGTCAACAGTATTCGCACCTGTCGTCCGAGGAGAGGATCCTGATCGAGAAGCTGCATTGCGAGCAGGGGCTGAGCGTCAGGGCGACCGCGGAGAGGATCGGCCGGGACAAGTCCACCGTGAGCCGCGAGCTGAGGCGCGGCCTGTGGTTCGCGTCCAACGAGAACGAATCGTACCGGCCCTACCGGCCGAAACGGCTGAAGGCCGGGCCGTGGACCTCGGGGCCGTTCTATTCGGCGCTGGCCGCACAGAGGAAGGCCGACCGGCGCCGGCGCGAGTCCAGGAAACCGCGCCGCATGGACTCGGATCGGCTTCGCTCCTGGGTGCTTGACGCGCTGCGCAGGGGGTGGAGCCCGGAACTGATCGAGGGCCGGCTGGAGGCCGTGTATCCGGACGACGCCTCCATGCGGATCAGCCACGAGTGCCTCTACCAGTGGATCTACGCCAAGCCGCAGCGGGCGCTGGACCTGCGACAGTACCTGGCGCGGGGCAGGAAACGCCGGACGAGGAGAAAGGGCAGGAAGGCGAAGGGGCCGCGCATCCCGATGCGCGTGCCCATCGCGGACCGGCCCGAGGCGGTCGGCTCCAGGAGGGGGTTCGGCCACTTCGAGTCCGACACCGTCGTCGGCGCCGCCCCGTCGAGGCGCTGCATGAACACGCAGGTGGAGCGCAGGAGCCGCAGGTTGTTCGCCCGGCTCGTCGACGACAAGAGCGCGCCCGCCACGGCCAGGCCGAGTACGAGATATTCAAAGGCATGCCGCCGGCCGCGAGGATCGACCGCACGTGGGACAACGGCACGGAGGCGAGCCTGCACGTGCTGGTGGACGAGGCCCTGGGCATGCTCACCTATTTCGCCGACCCGTACAGCTCGTACCAGCGCGGCAGCAACGAGAACAGGAACGGCAGGATCCGCCGCTATCTGCCCAAGGGAACCAGTTTCGAGGATCTCACGCAGGACGAGCTCGACGCGATCGTCGGGGAGATCAACGACACCCCCATGAAACTCCTCGGATACAAAACACCCAACGAGATATGGGACGAGGAGATGTCCAAGCTACAATCAAAGGCAGCCAACACGAAGATGGGCGTTGCACTTACAAATTGAATCCGGGGCCAATCATCCCGCAGACGTATCCATTACGGGGGTATCCGGGGTGGGGCGGCTGGCTGCCGCACTGCAATGGTATGCGCAGATGGAACTTGGATAAGACTTGGATGGGCCGTGCCGTCTATGTAGCTAGTGTCTCCCTATTGCGAGGTGATAGTCGGGAATTACCCGAGTCGCGACACGCTTGTTTTGCGTTATTGACGTCATATGGTAAATTCTCTTCTCGGTGCTTTTCGCACTGTTCGGGCCGTAGCGCAGTTTGGTAGCGCACTTGACTGGGGGTCAAGGGGTCGCGGGTTCAAATCCCGCCGGCCCGACAAGAATGGCGGGATCCCAACGATTACAAGTCGCTGGAATCCCGCTTTGTCATGTTTGGGGGACATGAACTTCACGAACACGGTTCCACCACGTGTTCCGCGATGAACCGCCCTCGGTCTCGCTGCGCTGGGTTATAGGCTAAATGTGTGTCTGGTGGTTTAGTCGTTTGGCTGCCGTTCGACGCGTGTGCGGGAGTCGTTCCGGTCGATGCCGGTGCCGTGCCGCGTGGGGGATGCCGGACGTCTCGTGCATGTCTTGCGGGCTCCTTTCCCATGCCCTGCCTGTAGGGGTCCTCGAGCTGTTGGCCGGTGATGGCGTTCTCGGCGGGCCGTGCGTCGGCCTCGGGACGTTCGGTGTGCTGGCGGCGCCACCGGCAGATCGCCTTCAGCTGTCGCGTCAGGCGCGGTCCCCGGTGGCGGCGCGGCGTGTCGCGCGGGCGCGCGTTCCATGATTCGAGGGGGTTGTTCGTGGACGGCGCAGGCCCGCCGGCGGCCAGGCCGACGTCCACGACGCGCGCGAGCGCCGCCGCGATACGGCGCAGCCGCCTGCCGGCCCCGAAGGTCCCGGCACCCACATTCAACCCGGCGACACACCAGTCAGCACAAGACGTGACGGCTTATCCCGGACACACATTTTGGCCTATAACCCGTTTTTTACCGTGCCCCATTGCCTTCGCTGGCAGGCTGATACCCGGTATCTCCGCTTCGAGGGGTTGATCTCGCGCTCTCGGAACATCTATCTGCGTTTCAAGGGGTTGCCCAAACGCGATATCCGGAGTATGCGGGGACATCCCGCATTGGAATCATGCGGTTTCCGGCCCGGCTCTACTCGGGCACCAACCCCTCGAAACGCAGATAGATGTCCGAACGAGGGCGTGGTCGGCAAGGCTATCCGCGAATCAGAGGTGCCGCGAGAGGACATCATCGTCGCGTCGAAGCTGCCGGGCCGTCATCACCAGTACGATCAGGCGCGCGTCACGATCGAGGAGTCCGTGGCCCGCATGGGACTCGACTACATCGACCTGTATCTGATTCATTGGCCCAACCCGTCGCAGGGCCAGTTCGTCGAGGCGTGGCAGGCGCTCGTCGACGCGCAGAAGCAGGGCATCGTCAAGCACATCGGCGTCAGCAACTTCCTGCCGGGTCATATCGACTTGCTGATCCGCTCCACCGGAGTCACGCCGGCCGTCAACCAAGTAGAGCTGTACCCCTTCTTCCAGCAGGCCGGGCAGCGCGCCTACGATCAGGCGCATGGCATCATCACCGAGGCGTGGAGCCCATTGGGCCACGCCAACCAGATGCTCAAGGATCCGACGATCGTGCGCATCGCCGCCAAGCACGACGTCCCCCCGTCGCGGCTATCCTGCGCTGGCACCTGCGGCTCGGCGACGTGGCGATCCCGAAGTCGATGAACCGCGATCGTCAGCGCGCCAATCTCGACCTGACCGGGTTCGAGCTCGACGAGCAGGACATGCGCGACATCGCCGCGATGGACAATCCCGAGGGACGTTCCTTCGCGCAGGACCCGCACTGGCACGAGGAAGCCTGACGGCCCGCGCCGACTGTCACGCCTTCGCCGCCGCGTCGGCGATGCACCGCAACGCGTTGAGCGTGCGCGGATAACCGATATACGGCGTGCACTGGGAGACGACGGCGATCAGGAACCTCTCGTCGTTGCCAACGCGCATGTTGGCCGCCGCATGGGAGGTGAGCTGCGGCTCGCACCCTCCCTGCGCGGCCAGGAAGCACAGCGTGATCATCTCGCGTCGGCGCGTGTCGAGCCCGCCGCGCGTGTAATAGTCGCCGAAGCAGTTGCCGGCCAGCCACTTGTTGATGTGACGGGTCTTCTCCGGCCCTGATTGCGCGAAGCCTCGCATGCGCTCGTCGAAGATGTCGATTTGCGCCTGCTCGCCCGCCTCGGCGCGGGTTTCGGGCGTCGTGGTGGATTGCGGTTCGAGCGGGAGGTGGATGTTCTTCGCCTCCAGTATCTCATTGGTCTTCTTCAGGAACGGCAGTACACGGCCGAAACCGAGATATGCGACCGCCTGGTAGACGATTTCCTTGACCTGGACGGCGCTGACGCCGGATTCGAACGCGACCGGCACCATCAGCTCGAAGTCGTCGAGACCCTGGCATCCGATCAACGCCGCCAGAATGGCCATGGAGCGTGTGGCGTCGTCCAGATCGGGGTGATTCGCTCCCGGCTCGTTGACGACCTCGTCATAAGCGAAGTTCGAGAACAGCTCGACGAATTCCGGGTCTGTCTGTGCCAGCGTCCTGCCATCGTTCCAGAACTTGTTCATGCGGCTTTTCAGCTCATCGAACATGATCATCTCCTTGCGGTTTGACTGCGATCGGCGGTCATTATGACTCGCTTTGAGATGTCACGGTAGCCGCTTCGAGCGCTTGAAGTACAGCGGCGGCGACACTTCCGCGTGTCGCCGCCGCAGCCGTCACGCGAGAGCCACCACGGTCCAGCCGTCCGCCGCGAGTGCTCGTACCGTCGCGGCGCCGATGACGCTTGAGGCTCCGGTCACCACCGCCCGCTTGTTGATGTTCGTCATGGGTTCTCCTTTCATCGAAACCAGACGCATGTCTTCCCGATCGTACCGCTCGCGCGAGCGAACTCGTGTAACGGTATCGCAGACGCGTCGCCGCGACGGCTCGACAGCGAGTAGAGTGGAGGGACGGGCAAAGTCCGATTGATGGAAACGATCCATGAACCAAGGAGGATGCATCATGGCAGGGCAGACAGATGAGAACAGGCTCCACGTTCTTCGTCACGCCGCTTTCACGGCGCGAGACGTGCGGGAGATGGAACGGCCACTGCTTGAGAACGGTGTCCCCCTGATGAGGATGGCTTCCGCCGCCACAGCCCATGTCGTCGCCGAAATGCTCGAAGATGAGGGCGTCGCGTTGGAGGAGTCGAACATTGTGCTGCTCGCCGGCAGCGGCGACAACGGCGGCGACGGGCTGTTCGCCGCGACGATGCTGGCGGGCAACGGCGCTTCGGTCACCGCCGTCGCGGTCGGCCGCACGCTGCATGGCGAGGGGTTCGCCGCATTCGTCCGCGCCGGTGGCAAGGTGCTGATCCTCGACCCGGCCTCCGAGATTCCGGGGTGCGCTGCCGGCTTCAGCGCGGGAGAGGCCGGTGAAAGGCTTCGGGCCGCGGTGGAACTCGCCCAGCACGCGCATGTCATCATCGACGCGATGACGGGCATCGGCCTGAGCGGGGCGCTGCACGGCATCGCGGGCACGGTCGCATCCTCGCTGGGCGTCGACGGCACGATCCCCGACCGCACCGCCCTTCCCGCCGGCGACTCGACCGGCGAGTTCCCATTGGTCGTCGCGGTGGACGTCCCCTCCGGCGTGGGAGTCGACGACGGTGCCATCATAGGCCCGTATATCCCTGCCGATGTCACGGTCACGTTCGGCGCCCTGAAGCCGTGCCTTATGCTGCCTCCCGCGGCGTACGCCTGCGGTCGCGTGACGCTGGTGGACTTCAGCTTCGACATCGACGGCCATATGCCGTTCGTCGAGGCGGTTTCCGGCGACAACGCGGCTGAGACCGTCCGACTCCCCCGGCTTGCAGACACGAAGTACTTACGTGGCGTGACCGGTCTGATCACCGGCTCCGAACGGTACCCCGGCGCCGCGGTGCTGTCGTGCAAGGCCGCGGCCAAGACGAACATCGGCATGATCCGCTACATGGGTCCGCAGGTGTGCCGTGATATGGTGCTCGACGCGGTCCCGGAGGCCGTACTTGGCAAGGGGCGCGTGCAGGCCTGGGTCGTGGGCTCCGGCGTTCCGACAGGTGAGACCGAGGATGATGATTTCCAGCGTGAGACCATCGCCAAGCTTCTGACACATTATGCGCTGTCCTCTGACGGTGACCCGGATGACGATGATGACCTCGCCTATGATATGCCCCCGCTGGTGGTCGACGCGGGCGCTCTCGACCTGCTGCCCGACGAGGTGCCGCCGCAGGTCGTCATCACCCCGCACGCCGGGGAGCTCGCCTCGCTGCTCACCGCCAGGGGCGAGGATGTGGATGCGTCGGATGTGCAGAACGAGCCATTGCATTGGGCGTTGCGGGCCCATGAGCTCACCGGTGCCACCGTGCTGCTCAAAGGCGCGGTCACGATTGTCGTGGGCGAGCCGGCCGACACCGATCGGGAGTCGGATGCGCAGGGTGGATTCGCGGATGATGAGCAGCATGTGCGTGTGGTCGTCTCCGGCCGCGCCCCGGCGTGGCTGGGCACCGCGGGGGCGGGCGATGTGCTCGCCGGCATGCTGGGGGCGTTGCTCGCCCAACAGGACGACGAGGACGTTTCGACTCCCGATGTCGCCGCCTGCGCCGCCTACCTGCACGGATATGCAGCCGCTCAGGCGTCGCAGTCGGATCAGCGCGGGTTCACGCCCCCGACGATTTACGGTTCCGATGACCGTCATCTGCGCACCAAGCTGGGGCATCCCATCGTCGCATCCGATGTGATCGGCATGATTCCCGCGACTTTCGCGGAACTGCTGTCGTAAGGGCGCGCAAGCGGTCGGGATGCGAAGGCCGGTATCGCGTGATACCCGGCCTTCGCATCCCGACCGCTTGCGCGACTGCGCCGTCCGGAGACCTATTCCGGGATCAACAAATCAGACACCATCCTATTCCCCCTATTCCAACGTTGAGGAGCATCATGAGCAACTCCCCCATCACCGATGTGATTTTCGATTTCTGTGGCGTCCTACTGGACTGGCAGACCCGCGCATGCCTGACCGGGCATTTCCCCCAGGACACGGTGGACGCGATATGCGCGCCCGACGACCCGCACGGGTTCTTCCGCTATGAGGACCGCATGGACGCCGGCGAGGACTTCTCTCACATCTACCCCGACGTGGTGCGGGAGCAGGGCGAGGACATCGCTCCGATCTTCGCCTACTACATCGAACATTACGGCGACGCCCTGCCGCGCATGCTGCCCGGCATGGAAGATCTGCTGCGCGACCTGAAGCGGCATGGGTACGGTGTATGGGGACTGACGAACTGGTCTCATGAGACGATTCACATCGCGTTCGAAAAATTCCCGCAGATTGGCGAACTGCTGCAGGACACCGTGGTCTCCGGCATCGAGAAGATGCACAAGCCGAACGCCGACATCTACGAGCTCGCACTGCAACGATTCGGCCTCGAAGCCGGGCATTGCGTGTTCTTCGACGACACGGCGAAGAACATCGTCGGGGCCAACGAGGTCGGTATCCACGGTCTTCTGTTCGACAATGCTCTCCAGGCCCGCGAATCGCTCGCTTCGCTCGGTGTGAGGCTATAGGAATAACCGGATTCGGCGCTCTCAAAACTCGCAGATATGGGGCAAGAAACGTCAGTCGTCCGGTGTATCTGCGAGTTTTGAGAGCGTGCCTTGCGCATACCGCACCGCAAGCCCGCCGCATGATAAATTGAGCTTATACCCCCGCACCTGGTGAAATGCCGGCAATCCCAATGATTTCAATGGTTTCGTCCATGGTCGGCCTTATAAATGCTGCTTATGACACTGCTGCAGCTGAAATACATCGTGAAAATCGTCGAGTGCGGATCCATGAACGAGGCGTCGCATGAACTGTACGTCTCCCAGCCGGCGTTGAGCTCGTCGGTCAAGGAACTGGAGAACGAGCTCGGCATCGAGATCTTCACTCGTTCCTCGCAGGGCATCGCCCTGACGGTGGACGGCGCCGAATTCCTCACTTACGCCCGTCAGGTGCTCGACCAGGCCGACCTGCTTGAGGAGCGCTACAAGAACGCGAAGCCGCGCAAGCAGCTGTGCTCCGTGTCCACGCAGCACTACATGTTCGCCGTCGAGGCGTTCGTCGAGATGATCGACTCCATCAAGTCCGACGAGTACGAGTTCACGATCCGTGAGACCCGCACGAAGGACATCATCAACCAGGTCGCGAACATGCTTTCGGAGATCGGCATCATCTACCTGTCGGACTTCAACAAGGACGTGATCGGCAAGATGCTGCGCGAGAAGCATCTGGAGTTCCATCCGCTGTTCCGTGCGCCGTTGCACGTGTTCATCTCGCGCAACAACCCGCTCGCCGGCAAGAAGAAGGTCACGATGGACGACCTCAAGCCGTTCCCGTTCATCCAGTACGAGCAGGGCGAGGAGGGCAGCTTCTTCTTCGCCGAGGAGGCCGTGTGGCCGGAGTACTCCCCCAAGCAGATCAACGTGACCGATCGTGCGACGATCCTGAACTTCATCATCGGCCTGAACGGGTACACGGTGTGCACCGGCATCGACAACGGCGACCTGAACAACGAGAAGATCGTCACCGTGCCGTTGGACACCGACGAAACGATGCTAGTGGGCTGGGTCACCAATGAGCGCGCCAAACTGTCGAAGGCCGCCGAGACGTATATCGAGAAGCTCAAGTCCGTGGTTGCCGACCACGGTTACAAGCTGATTGACTGAATGCGATTATGGGCTCCCTGTGGCGGGGAGCCCGATTTCGATCCGTGTCTCGTTCAGAAGCCACGCACGTTGTAGTCCGCGGACAGGTCATTCATCGCGTGCAGCAGCTTGTATATATAGATGAACGGTCCCACTGCGATGAGCGAGCCGAGGATGCCCCACAGCCAGAATGTCGAGGCGGTGACCATGACGGGCAGACCGCGCGCGGTCTGTTCTTCGCCGATGCGGCCGGATACGCGGTGATACCACACCAGCCAGCCGATGCCCAGCGTGACCCATCCCACCAGGAAGAACATCAGGCAGTAATGCATTGTGATGGGCAAGCGGCGTTGATTTACCCTGCTTCCCATTATAGGTCCGTGTTCCTGAATTATGTGATCCATCAGTGGGTGGCGCATTTTGGCGCACTCCCGTTGCCGTCAGCGCCGGTGGTCGATGATGCGCCGGATGCCGTCGCGGATGGACTGGGGGTTGCGTGGTTCCCCGCCCAGCGCCCGGTGCAGTGTCAGGCCTTCGATCATCGCGTCGAGCAGCACCGTGGTCTCGGAGTCGAAGAACCGGCCCATGACCTTCTGTGTCGCCGACATCCAGCGGTCACTGATGTCGCGGAAGGACAGGTCGCGCGCGGCGAGCGTATAGAACTCAAGGTTGATGTTCAGGTCGCGCTGGTTGCCGAGCATGTCTCGTTCGATGCTCAGCGCGATGGCGTCGCAGGCTTCGTCGACGGTCGAGGCGGACTGCATGCGCGCGGCGAATTTCAGTACGGAGGCCCGGGCGAACTGGTCGAACGCCTGGTGCAGCAGATCGTGCATGCCGTCGAAATAGTATGTCATGGAGCCGAGGGGCACGTGCGCCTCGGCGGCGACGACGCGATGCGAGGTGCCTGCCACTCCACGTGACGCGATGACGCGCAGCGCGGCGTCGATGATGTGCTGCTGTCGCTCGGGGTCGACTCGGGATGACTGTGATGGCATATCGGCAATCATAGCATTCATGCGGGTTCCGCGCTGTCTCCCCTCGTATATGTACGTTCGTGCGCATCAAAGAATGGGGCCTCTGCCCCTCCTGCAGTCGGCCATTGCCGGCCATGCGCCGCTATTGCTCGGAATCGAGCACCGAATCCACAGCGGCCCAGCGCCGACGCAGCAGCATCCACAATCCGATGATCATGGTCAACGCTCCGAGTCCGATGCCGAACAGCCCGGAAGATTGTGCGGCATGTTGCGCGCCCTCGGCCTCCAGCAGAACGTCCTGCGTGATCACGAGCGAGAGCATCGCGTCGATGAACGTCACGAACTTCACCGACGAATCGATGGGGTTATGGGTCTTGTGCGCGACGACCATGCCGCGGATCGCCATGCCGATCTTGGTGAACGAGATCGTCGCCACGGTGATCGCGACGATCTCGCCGTATTGATGCGGCGAGCCGGTGTAGAACATGGCCAGGGGGAACGCCTCGTACGACAGGCCGATGAAGCGCAGCAGGCCGATGTCCAGGTATTGGAGAAGACCACGTCGAAGTCACCGGGCAATTCGTTCAACTGCGTCGACACGTCGCACAGCTGGAAATCGATGTCCGGGTAGGCCTTGCGAGCCGCCTCTATCATGTCCGGCGAGCTGTCGACGCCGAGAATCTCGGCGTGCGGGTAGCGTTCGCGCAGCACGGCCGTGCTGTTGCCCGGCCCGCAGCCGATATCCAGCATGCGCTTGACGCCGCCGTCGTCCTCCGGCAAAGGCCCACCTACAAGCGCCGGATAGGACTGACACGACATGATGAATGCTACCAATATAGTAGTAATTACTATATAATTTCATAAGTATTGCTAAAATATTAGTATGTATGATTTGTTAGATGAGCCGCTTCCCGGAGAAGTAATGGCTGGTATCGCCCGGCGAATGACCATGAGACGCAAGGAACACGGCATGACGCAGTCCGATCTCGCCCGAAAATCAGGGGTGAGTCTCGGGTCGATTCGTCGATTCGAACAACTCCATGAGATATCACTGAACGCACTGGTCGGCATCGCCTTCGCCTTGGACTGCGAACGGGATTTCGACGCACTGTTCTCCCAGCCGTATTACCGCTCGATCGATGACGTGGTCACAGCGACACGCCACGGAAAGGACATCGGATGACCCCGCTACTGGATGTAGACCGCGTGCGCGTGCTGCTCGCAGGCAACACCGTCGGAATGCTTACCATGTCACCTTCCCGCACACTGGCGTTCGCCTACGACAAGACCTGGCTGACGCACGGTTTTTCCATCAGCCCGATAAGCCTTCCGCTCAGAGATGGCGTGTTCGTCGCCCAAAGAGATCCGCTGAACGGCATGTTCGGCGTGTTCGACGACAGCATGCCCGACGGATGGGGACGACTGCTGACCGACCGAATGCTGCGTCAACATGGCATCGACCCGTATTCGGTCGGCCCGCTGGCGCGTCTATCGATCGTAGGTCATGGCGGCATGGGCGCACTGGAATACGAACCCGCTTCAACAATCGACGATGACATGCAATCATTCCCCGATCTCGACTCACTCGCCGAGGAATGCCTGAATGTGTTGAGCACCGACTTCTCGAATGACCTCGACCAGCTGTTTGTTCTTGGCGGTTCGTCAGGCGGAGCCCGCCCGAAAATCCTCACCACAATCAATGGCGAGGAATGGATCATCAAGTTCCCCTCATCCGTGGACGCACCCGATATCGGCGAGATGGAATACCACATATCGAATCTTGCCCGCACTTGCGGAATTGACATGCCGGAAACCAGGTTGTTCCCTTCACGTCGATGCGCAGGCTATTTTGGCGTCAAGCGCTTTGACCGCATACCGCTCACGAACGGCGAAATCGGCAAGGTGCACATGGTTTCCGCCGGCGGCCTGTTGGAGACTTCACACCGCATCGCCAATCTGGACTACGCCTTGCTGATGCGATTGACCATGCGCATGACTGGCGGCATCAAGGAATGCGAACGATTGTATCGACTCATGTGTTTCAATGTGTTCATCGGCAATCGCGACGACCACGCGAAGAACTTCTCCTACCTGCATGATGCGGAGTCCGGCGCTTGGAGCCTCTCCCCCGCGTACGACCTTACCGAGAATCCCGGTATCAACGGCGAACACACCACCGCGGTCAATGGTAAGGGGCGCGGCATCACCGTTGAGGACATGGCGGACATCGGTATGAAAGCCGGCATCCCACGAACCCGATGCATATCGATTGCGCGGAACATGCGCGAACGCATCGCGGATGCCGGTTTTACCGTACGCAACTGAAGGTGGACCGAACACCTTCGAGTGAACCCGACCTCACCGGAAGTCGTTTCAACGGAAACGTTCGTCGAGCAGGGCGTCGCGGCGGGCGTGGTGCGGATGCGGCCGTGCATCGGGAAGACGCATACGCTAAGTATTTCATCGGGCAGAGCTATCTGGCACCGCTGGTCTCGGGCAAGGAGTCAACGTTTCCAACGTCACATTCGAGGCGGGCTGCCGCAACAACTGGCATATCCATCACAAGGCCTGTCAGATTCTCATCGCCGTGGGCGGGCGCGGCTACTACCAAGAGTGGGGCAAGGAGCCAGTTGAGCTCAACCCCGGCGACGTGGTGTACGTGGCGCCGGAGACCAAGCACTGGCATGGGGCCGCGCCGGATTCCGACTTCGCGCATATCGCCATCATGAACGCGGTGGACGGCGCCTCGAACGAGTGGCTGGAGCCGGTCGAGGCCGAATACGACGCGTTGCGTTGAATCGAAGGCCTGTCGCTCACGCTCGTCAGAACACCACCGCCGACACGATGGTCAGCGAAAGCAGCGAGAACAGCGTGCTTACGAGCACGAAGCCGACCGCGTAGTCGGGCATGTTGTTCCTGCGGGCGGTGAACATGGCGATGGTGGTCATGGTCGGCAGGCCGGCCACCAACGTGATCATCATGATCATGTCGTGGGTGATCGGCAGCTCCGGCAGCGCTCCGGTGACCGCGGTGAGTAGCGCGTACAGGCCCAGCGGGAAGGCGATCATCTTGGCGACCAGCCCCACGTACAGTTCGTAGCGTTTCAGCACGCCCCACCATTTGGTCAGCGCGAACAGGCCGCCCAGGTAGATCAACGACATCGGCGTGGCCATGCCGCCGATGGTGCGCAGCGGAGTCAGGACGATCGAGGGAATCCTCACGCCGAGCATGATCAGCACCAAGGCGAGCATCACCCCGATGAACGCGGGGTTGACGAACCTCCCCAGCAGATTGCGCACGCGCAGGCCGAGCGTGGGCCGGCCGGCGGCGTCGGGTGATGCGACGGTACCGGGTTCGGGAACCGGCTCGCACAGCCATACGCCGTACGTCCATAGCAGCGTCTGATCGACGATCGACATCAACGCGACGTAGATCGCACCCTCGTGCGGCCATAACGCCATGATAATCGGAATGCCGATGAACCCGGCGTTGCCGAAGATCAGCGCCGTCTGGAACACGTGGCTACGCGATCCCTTAAGCCGCAACACCCACGCGACCAAGCGGAACACGAGGATAAGCAGGGCGTACATCACCGCGGTCAGCAGCATGACGCCCCAATTGGCCTCGACCTGCGCGCGGTCCGCACCCGCCACGGCGTTCGAGAACACCAGCAACGGGATAAGCACGTTGAGCAGCAGCGAGCACATGCCGTCGAGCGCGGTCTGGCCGTAGAAGCGAAGCCTCACGCATCCGTATCCGACCATCAGCATGATGAAGAAGCCGACCAACTGGCCGACCATAATAGCGAATTGACCCATTGCCCCTTACATCTCCAGCATCGAACGCAGCCATTCGAGTTCGGCGGCGATCTGCGCGTCATGCACGGTGATGATACCCTTGCGGTACGGGTCGTCGATCTGCTCGGCGCTCAACGGATTGCCCGCGTCACAGTAGAAGAAATGCACGTGGTGGCCGTTGAGCAAATCGTAACGGCGGCGCAACACCGCGTCACGGTCGGTTTTGTCTGGCACGACGGACAGGAAGGTAAGCACGACGGTCCACCGGGTGAAATCGGTGAGACTGAAACTACTGGTGCTTTTAAGCTCGTCGATCAACTCGGCGCGACCCGCGTCCAGCAGGGTGAACACGCGACGCTGGCGCCCGTCACGAATCGACGCCTGTTCGGAGATCAATCCCGCTTCGACGAGCCTATTGGCCGCCGGATAAATCGCGCCGTCGCTGAATTTGCGCGTGTCCCCCTGCAGCTGCTCCATCTTCTTGCGCAACTCGTAGCCGCACATGGAACGCTCCGAAAGGAACCCCAGAATCATCATCTCAATCAAGCTCATGATTGTCCATCATAACTCGTTTCAACATACCCGTGGCACCGTCTCGTCACTCCGTCGGGCGAGGAGCAGCCTCTCCCGGTCGCCACGACTGAAGAAACGACTCGTTTTTTGCCGCATCGTCGCGGTAGGCTTTGCCGAACTCGTCGATGAGCCCATGGAATTCCTGAAGGTCGGCGACGTCCAGCCCGGTGTCCAGCACCACGGGCGCATACGCCTTATGGAACGCCGGGTATCCGGCCGGCGCATCGAAGCCGAGGAACGCGAACAGGCGCCGTGCGTAGGTGTCGGCCACGAACGTGCGGCGGGAGAACACGTAGAGCATCATATCGTCGGCCGTTTCGCCGCCGATGCCGAACAATCCGAGCAGTTCGGCGCGCAGCTCGGCGTCGGTGATGCCGTCGGCTCCTTCGGGAGAGGCGTCGCAACGCTCCACATACCAACGGCTCAACGAGCGCAGGGTTTTGGATTTGTTGACGTAGAAGCCCGACGGCCGAATCAGCTCCTGCAAACGCTCCGGCTCCACGACCGTCAACGCATGGGGGTCGAGCATGCTCTCCGCCTTCAACGCCGCGAGCGAACGGTCCACATTGCCCCACGCGGTGTTCTGCGTGAGCACCGCGCCCACCATGATCTCGAATGTGGTGTCCGCCGGCCACCATCCGGTCGGGCTCAGTTCCGCGGACAGCGCGCGGTACAGCGACTCGATGTCGCCGGCTGCGGGCCTGCGCCGGGATTGCCTGTCATTGCCGCGCGCCGATGCCATGGTCAACGGTACAGGCGCTCGATGAGAATGTCGGAGACGGTGAGGCGCGCCTCGCTGAGCAGGTTGTCGAGCATCACGCCGGCGAGATCGGCGGCGGGCATGAACGTGTGCTGCTTGTCGAGTGAGACGTAGTCGTGGCTCTCGCGGTAGAAGTCGGTGTCGATGCCGCCGGGATACACGCCCACGACGGTGACGCTCGACCCCTTGTACGTGGCCTTGAGGCTCTGTGTATACCCCTTCTCACCCCATTTGGTGGCGCAGTACACGGATTCGTTGGCGTTGCCGCGCGTAGCGGCGGTGCTCATCACGTTGGCGATTTTGAGGTTCTGTTCGTCGCATGCCTTGAGCGTCTGGACGCACCACAGAATCATGCCCTTGAGGCCTTTGAGGCATTTGTCCACGTCGGACGCCTCGTAGGCGGTCGGCGTCTTGAACGAGGGCTGTCCGGCATTGTTGATCAGCAGGTCGATGTGCCCGATCTTGGCGATCTCGGCCACCGAGGCTTTGACGAAGTCCTCGTCGGACACGTCGCCGACGAACCCGCGGTAAGAGCCCCGGGGAAATTCGCCGGCCAGTTCGGTCTGGCGTTCGGCGTTGAAGTCGATGCCGGCGACGAACCATCCGCGGTCGATGAGCTGTCGCGTGAGTTCATAGCCCAGTCCGAGGGCGCTGCCCGTCACGATGGCGATGCGTTTGCCGTTCGTCCGTTCCATGATTCGTATGCCTCCCTGCCTTCGTCGGTTCGTCGCCGTCCGGCGATCACTGCCCGATGCCGCGACGAAACGCTGTTGAAAACGTATGCACAATGCATTTTATCGAATCCGTCCGACCCGTCGTGGCCGTCGCCATCGCCTGCGCATGGGGCGGCGAATCAGCTCAATTCGCGTAGGATGCGGCGCATGAATGGAATGGTGACCGCGAAGGTGAGCACGTCGGACACCGACTGTGCCATTTCCACGCCGAGCACGCCGAACGCCAACGGCAGCGCCAGTACGATCGGTGCCAGAAACAGGCCCTGCCGGCACAATGCCAGGAACGAGGCGATGCCGGTGCGGCCCATGGTCTGGGTCATCATATTGCCCATCATGTTGAAGCCATTGAACACCACCGTGCAGCATTGAATGTGCAGCGCGGCCACACCCACCGCCACCACGGCCGGGTCGGAGCGGAAGATCTCGACCAGATGCGGGGCGGACATCCACAGCAGCGCGGCCAACGCCACAAGCACGCCGGTGGCGAGCCGCACGCAGAACCAGTACCCTTCCTTGACGCGCGCGTACAGGCCGGCGCCGTAGTTGTATCCGCACACCGGCTGGAAGCCCTGGCCGAGGCCTACGATCACCGAGTTGGCGCCCAACATGATGCGCATCACGATGGCCATGCCGGCGATGGCCGCGTCGCCGAACGGGTTGGCGGCGATGTTCACGCAGGTCACGGAGATCGAGCCCGCACCCTGCCGAATCAGCGAGGGCAGGCCGCCGCCGGCCACCTCGCGCATGAGCAGCACATCCGGCCGGCAGTTGCGCAGCGACAGTTTCATCACGCCGAATCTGGCGCTCATCGTCGTCAGAATCGCGAAGCTCACCGTCTGGCAGATGGCGGTGGCCAGCCCGGCGCCGAATATCCCGAGGCCCGCCACGAAGATGAGCAGCGGCGCGAGCAGGAAGTTCAGCAGCGCGCCCGAAACCAAGCCGATCATGCCGAACGCCGACTGGCCTTGGTAGCGCAGCAGCCCGTTGAGCGCGAACGACCCGCATACGCAGGGCGCGGCGACCAGCAATGGCGTCAGGTATTGCACCGCGTACGGCGCAATCGTGGGAGTCGACCCCAGCATGACGACCAGCGGTCGCAACGTCAGCAGCCCGATCGCGGCGATCGTCAGACCTGAGATCACCGCGCCCGCGAAGCCTACGGCCAGCAGCCGGGATGCCCGCTCATTGTTCTGTTTGCCGAGTTCGCGGCTCATCGAGTTGCCCGCGCCGTTGCCGAAGAAGAAGCCGAGCGCCTGCATCACGGTCATGATGGAGAACGCGATGCCGATCGCGCCGGATTGCGCGGTGCCCAGCTGCCCTATGAAAAAAGTGTCGGTCAAATTGTAGGCGGTGGTCACCAGATTGGAGATCACCGCCGGCAGACACAGTCTGAGAATCAACGGTTTGACCGGCTGGCCGGTCATCTGCCGGTATTTCGCGTCCGCGCTCGCGCGTCTGATGCCATGAACATGAACCACGGACGGTCATCCTACTCGCGCGGCATCCCTTGCAGCCGTGCATGACCGCCATGCGGGTCGCCCACGGATACAGTCACCTCAGGTACCGGCCCGTGACGCTGTTCGCATCGGCCGCGATCTGCTCCGGCGTGCCGGCGGCGACGATGCGCCCGCCGCTTTCGCCGCCGCCCGGCCCCATGTCGATCACCCAGTCGGCGTTGGCGATCACGTCGAGGTCGTGTTCGATGACCAGGACGGTCGCGCCGGACGCCACGAGTCGGTCGAACACGCCGAGCAGCACCCGCACATCGAGCGGATGCAGGCCGATGGTCGGCTCGTCGAACACGAACACGGCGTCCGACTGAGCCCTGCCCATTTCACTGGCAAGCTTCAGGCGTTGCGCCTCACCGCCCGAAAGCGCCGGCGTCGGCTCGCCGAGCGTCAGGTAGCCCAGACCCAGATCGTGCAGCGTGGTCAGTCGCGCATGCACCTTGCGCATGTCGCCGGTCACGGCCAACGCCTGATCCACGCTCATCGCCATCAGCTGCGGCAGGGTGAGTTCGCGCCCGTCCTTGGTCGTGCGGTGAATCGCGTCGGCTTCGGGCGCATACCGGGAGCCCCGGCAGTCGGGGCATTCGATGTCGACGTCGGGCAGGAACTGCACGTCGAGCGAAATCGAACCGGTGCCGTCGCATGTAGGGCAGCGCAGTCTGCCGGTGTTGTAGGAGAAGTCGCCGGCCTTCCAACCGCCCGCCTTGGCTTCGTCGCTTCGGGCGAAGGCGCGGCGCAGGTCGTCGTGGATGTCGGCGTAGGTGGCCACGGTGGAACGCACGTTCGCGCCGATCGGCGTGGCGTCGATGAGGTTCGCGCGCTCGATGCCGTCGGCGTCGATCGAGCGCACATGCTCGGGCGGCTTCTCCCCCGCAGGCCGTGCCTTGAGCGCGGGAATCAACGATTCGAGCACCATCGTAGTTTTGCCGGAGCCGGATACGCCGGTCACCGCCACCAGACGGCCGCGCGGAATATCAACATCCAGCGGCTTGACCGTATGCAGCTGACTGGTTGTCATGCGAATATGCCCAAGGTCGAACATATGCGAGACGGGCATGCACCCGCGTTCACGGACACTTTCGTCATCGGCTAGGAACGGCGCGATGCGGCTGCGTGGATTCGCCGCCACGTCGCCGACCGTGCCCTGCGCGATCACATGCCCGCCTTCGGCACCGGCGATCGGACCCATTTCGATGAGATGATCGCATGCCTTGAGCACACGCACATCATGGTCGACGACCACCACGGAGTTGCCATCCGCCACGAGGTCGCGCATCACGCCGAGCAGACCGTCCACATTCGCCGGGTGCAGGCCGATGGACGGTTCGTCGAGCACGTAGAGCACGCCGGTGGTGCGGTTGCGCACGGCGCGGGCCAATTGCACGCGCTGGCGTTCGCCGGTCGACAGGGTCGCTCCGGCGCGATCGAGCGCGAAGTAGCCGAGTCCGAGCTCCAACAACCGGCGGGCCACATCGAGGAAGGATTCGCAGATGTTCGTCGCCATCGGGCGCATGTCGGCCCCGATCGATCCGGGCACGCCACGCACCCAGTCCACCGCCGCGTCCAAGGTCATCGCGCTCGCCTCGGCGAGATTCAGTCCGCGCACCCGTGGGGCGCGCGCCGCCTCGCTGAGCCTCGTGCCGCCGCAATCCGGGCAGGTTTTCTCCTCGAGGAACCGCGCCACGCGTTTCAGCCCCTTCTCGTCCTTGGCTTTGGCGAGCGCGTTCTCGACGGTGTACACGGCGTTGAAATACGTGAAGTCGAGTTCGGCGAAGTCGTCGCCTTTCTTCGGCTTGTAGCGGTGAGCATGTCCATCAGGGCGTTGGCACACCCCCTATACAGTTCCGGAGCCGTAACAGTGCCGAAGAACACTGCATCGACATCTGACGGGTCAGCTCTTGCGTTATCCATGCAATTATGAGAGGCTTCATGTGCCAACGTCAGGGTGTCTTCGTCGCTTCCTAAAGAAGTTCGGCATTCCGTTCCGAATTGTTTGACGATAAGATCAGCCGATGTGTTATTCCACTGTGATACGGTGTCGATCACCGGCAATCTTCGGATTGGCACGGAGATTCCTGCAGAGCTGATTCCTATAGTCATAGATTCCTCTTTTCTTACTATTCGACGCTTTTCAGCGCGGACGAGAGATCGATGTTGGCGATTCGTTTCGCGATGACGAGTTCGATAATCAGCATGTTGCATAACACGAACAGGGCCGACAACGCGATGTATGGTGTGGGAAGATATGCGAAAAATTGCGCGTCCTTGGAATCGGCGACGGACACATATGCGTTCAGGAAGCCTATGCCCAGGGGGATGCCGAGGGTTGTGCCCAGAATCCAAGTGACGAAGCTGTCTTTGAGCATGATGGACCGGATTTCCTTGATGTGGAAGCCGAGCACTCGCATGGTTGCGTATTCCCGGTATCGTTCGGTGTAGTTCAGTGTGCCGATGCTGTACAGGATGAACCATTCCAGCAGTACCGCGAAAACCATCAGCAATGTCAGGATGCTTTGGAAGGTGTCCAGCACTTTGTTGGCCTGCGCCTTGTCCCATGCGAGGGAGTCCACCCGCTGCACCGCCGGATGGTTATCAACGGAACTGGGCACGCGGCCATTGACCATGATGCTGGTGGGGTGGAACGTTTCGCCGAGGTTCTTCCAATATGCTGAACTGAGGTATATGCCTTGCGGGCTGCTGACGCGCACGATGTCGATAACGGTCATGATGACCGGTTCTGACATGCTGGCCGAGTCGACGCTAATAGTGTCGCCACTGGTGACTCCGAGAGCTTTCGACAGTCCTTCAGAAATGTACGCACCATCGGTTTGCGTAGTGATTGGCATAGATTCGCGCTTGTCGTCACGTGCCGTGAAGAATATGCCGGGTGTGGCGATGGACATGACGGATGACTGTTCGTGATGCGCCGTTGTAACAGTGATGGGCAGTTGTTCGAGGCTTTGCGCGTTATCCGGCAAGCCGCTCATGATTGTGTCGTAATCTGTGTCGGTATATCCGTTGGCAAGCTGGATTTGCCGACCGTAGCGGAATACGTCGCCATATGTCATATCGTTGGTGGCGGTGAGCGAGAGACGCACACCGAAGCTTGCCATCACCAGAACGGTCGCGCCGATAATCGCCACGACGGAGATGCCTTCTTTGACCATGGAACGTGATTTATCCCGCATGATCCAGTGCCATTGCCAGTGTTGTTGGCTGTCGCGGCGCGGGTTGCGCGGTGTTGATCGCATGGTGCCGACGCCGCGCATGGTGCTCGTGTCTAGGATCATGGCGGGCGTCAGGCGGGTGATGCGGAATGCTGGAATGATGGAGGCGATGCTGCTGGCGATGATGATGCCTAGCATCATGAGCCAGCTGGCGTTGTCGATGCGGACCTGCCAATGGGGAAGATTGAACAGGAACCGTTGTTTGTCCAGAAACAGCCGTCCCAGAAGCGCAGGTCCGAGGAAAAGGCCGAGGAGGGCGCTGGGAAGCGTTGCGATAATCGCATATATCTGATATCCGAAGATCAGGGCGCTGCGAGATATGCCCAGCGCTCTCATCAGTCCTAATGAGCTGCGCTGGCTGTTGACCAGTCGGCTGATAGTGGTGATGGTGGTCAGCGTCACCAATACAATCATCAACGTGGAGAACATGTACGACATGCGATACATGCTCGCGGTTTTGGCTTGGAACTTCGAAATCTCGGTTTTGGCGTCGCGGCCTTGCACGCTGACGGCTGCGTTGCCTAGCGTGTCTCGAACGGAACGGGCGATGCAGCCGGTATCGCAGCCAGGTTCGGCTTTGACCGCTATGCTGTTGATGCGGTCCAAAGTCACGGGCAGCGATGCACGATTAGTGTATGCGTACCCGTAGCGGTCGTGATTCGCCACCATGTCGTTCATTGGGCTGGTGTAGCCGATGTACTCCGGACTGGTGATGAGGCCCCGTACAGTCAATGCGATCGGGGACTTGTTTACATTGATGGTGACTGTATCCCCGGTGCTGATGTGATTGGCGTCGGCGAAGTTCTTGTCAATCCAGATGGAGTTCTTTTTCTTAGTGTCGAATTGTTCGCCGTCATTGACGAGTGGGCGGGACACTTCGTTGGAGTCTTTGAGGTTGACGGTGAGCAGCTTGTTCGCTCCGCTACGTTTCATCGAGGCGGTGACGATCAGCGATCCGTCGGCATGCGACACGTGCTTGGCATTGTTGACTTCATCGGTGAGCGTCGCACCTGCGGATCGCACGCTCACCCACGCATCGGCCAAGTTGGTTTGCATAGACCATCGTTCGAATTCGTAGCTCATGCCGTGGGCCGCAGACAACAGTCCTGAGAAAACGAATAGGGTAAGGAACACGAGCACTGCTATGGCGCTTAGGGACATTGCGTTGGTTCTGCAATCCCTCAGTATTTTCTTGAGCATAGAAGACGCCTACCACTGGATTTGGGTAATGGATTCCGGATTGTTGTTTCGCTGCACGGATTCGGTTTTGCCGTCTTTGATGGTGACGACCACATCGGCGATTCGCGCAATCGATGAATTATGCGTTACCACAATCACGGTTTTGCGGTATTGGCGAGACATCCGCATCAGAAGTTTTAGGACCGACTGTCCGGTTTTGGAATCCAACGCGCCTGTAGGTTCGTCGCACAGCAGCAGCTGCGGGTTCTTGCACAGGGCTCGCGCAATGGCCACACGTTGGAGCTGGCCGCCGGACAATTCTTGTGGGAAGGCATGGATTTTCTCGCCGAGACCAACGTCGGAGAGGACGGCTTGCGGATCGAAATTCTTTCCGCCGAAGCGTGCGACCATTTCCACATTTTCTAGAATGGTGAGGTTAGGGATGATGTTATAGAATTGGAACACAAAGCCGATGGAGTTGCGGCGATACTGTGTCAAGGCGCGTTCCCTCATGTCGGATATATCAGTGCCATCGACTGTGATGGAACCTGATGTGGGTGAGTCCATGCCGCCCAACATGTTGAGCAGCGTGGACTTTCCCGCGCCGCTCTGCCCAAGGACCACACAGAAATCACCCTCGTCGAGGGAGAAGCTGACATGATCCAAGGCCATAGTCTGCACGTCATTGCTGTTGTATTGTTTAGTCAGATTGATGACGTCAATGAACGACATGGTGTTTCTCCTTGCATAAGCTTTAGGATCCCGACTAGCAGTCGCTTGATGGACTGGAAGGTCGGCGTATCCGGTATGGTGTCGGAATTCGCAAATTTCTCACGCAGTATGCCGTTGAGCCCGTATACGATGAAGCATGACAGCTCATGCACATCCACCGCGGCCTCACGCGACGCGACGCCTTTCCTTTCCAGCAATTCGTTAATGATGTGTTCCGCCATAGGAATCTCTTCCGTCATCATGGTCATGCTGATGGTATCTAGAATCTGCTTGTTATCACCATGGTCCAGAAGATTGCGATACCTGTTGAAGTCGCATTCCACTGATTCGATGAGACGGTCAATCTTCCGTTCGGGATCGAGTGTTTCGTCGCGTACGATGCTCCATCGCTGGTCTAACTGCTGCTTGACGATGTGCTGCATGGCCGCTTCGTAGATATCCTGCTTTGACGCGAAATAGTAATAGAACAGGCCGGGGCCCGACGCGTCAGCCTCCTGAATGATGCTCCGGATGGACAGGCCTTCATACCCTTTCTCCAAAAGCATGCGTGAAGCTATGTCAATCATCTGCTCTTTGCGTTTGTCGTACTTAAGCATCCAAGCTCCCTGTCCCGCACATTAATTGAACGATGTTCAAAAACACTACTACGGCACCACAGTCACGTCAACGCATTGGCTTTATTTCACGCCCTTCTCTCCGCTGTCAGCGTAAATAGAGATGGAAATCGGCGACCGCTGCACAAGCCGAGAGGTGATCCAGCAACCACCGATTATCTTCCGCGCATTCATCGCAACAGTTCCCGACAGTGGGCGCACGAGCAAGAGACACGCTACGAGCCACCCCCTCTAGGCCGCTCCGCGTGCCAGCGTCCTGTAACGACGGACGGCTCGACGTCCAACATTCCCATTACGCGACTGCCGTCTCACCTTCGCCTACAAACAGTCCACTGGACTGACTGCTTCACGGCTCAATCGTCTGAGGAGACAGCTCGCCCATTATGGACAATGAATCAACGTCCTCTGGCTTTCGTTCATGTCCGTGGCCGTTATCCACAGGCCGTCCTACGTAAGCCCGTAGCGTTCGCGCAGCATGTCGAACGCGTGCAGGCCCTCGCGCATCGCTGCCCGGTATTCGTCGTCGTCCGCCGCGCTGTTGAGGTTGGCGGCGATGGCGAACGCTTCGGATACGAGGCGTTCCATGTCGTGCGTGGACAGATTCTCCGGGTGTCTTTCTCGTCCGTCATCGAGGAACGGCGGGCGGTTCTCCATCGCGGCGCGCCATTCCTGGACGGCGAGGCTGCGGCTTCTGGCATCGTCCGCCCAGTCATCGCGCAGTCGTTTCAATCGCATGCCATCGCCGAGCTCGAAGGCGTTGAACCGTTCCATCCACCCATCCGTGCTATGCCACGTGATCCGGTAGCCGACCACCTGGCCGGGGTCGGTGAACGAGTCTTTGGCGGTTCCCTTGCGCAGCCTGGGGTCGATGGAGAAGCCTTCCCTGCGCACGCGGCGTATGAACTCGTCCTCGCTGCGCGACGCCTTGACGCACGTGGTCATTGCCGTTGGCGGACAGTCCGTGACGGACCGCGAGCCATGTGACGACCTGATCCTTATCGCCGTCGATGATGTTCATGCGCGTCAGATAATCGCGGATGACCGACTCCCATTCCTGATCGGTCAGTATGCCCTGGCCGGCCTTGATGGCGAGCGAGCAGTGCCACACGCGCTTCCTGCCATGCTCGCGTTCGGGATTGTTCTTGCCTCGCATGTCGGGCGGGAACGGATCGTCCTTGCGTTCCCTGACGCGGTAGCGTCGGTCGAACCTGCAGCCTATCCCTGCATACGACGCCGCCGGCCTGCCATCCATGTCAAACGAGGGAAACATGTCGCCGCCCGCGCACACGAGATGCTGGTCGGTGTGTTCATTGCGCCGTCCCTTGCCGAACAGGTAGCGTGGATTGGCAACGGCGTGTTGGACTGTTCCTGGAGGGTTTTCCCTTGTCTGGTGAACTCCATGGGACTCATGTATCCGAGGGTCGAGTGGAGCCGCTGGTGGTTGTACCACCACACGTACCGGTTGACGTCCGAGCGCAGTTGTTCCACGCTCGTGTACGTGTTGGCGTATATGAGCTCCTTCTTGATCAGCCGGTCGGTGGATTCGACCACCGCGTTGTCGTAGGGCGTGCCCGGCCTGGAAAGCGAACGCGTGATGCCGAACACGTCGAGCATTCGTTCGATGCGTTCTCCGGCGAACTCGCCGCCCCGGTCGGTGTGGAGCACCTCGATGTCGCCCAACGGGAAGCGCAGCGTGGCGAATGCGGCCAGCACAAGTTCGGGGTTGTGTCTGACGCCGACCGAATGCCCGGCGATCTCGCGGTTGGCGAGGTCGCCGGGCAGGCAGACGTACGCCCACGAATTGCCGACCATCACATAGGCCGGGTCGGAGGCCAGGTGGGTGCGCGGCTTGTACCCGTCGAACTCGCGGGCCGACAGGTTGGGCGCCGGGCCGTCGTTCGGTTTTGCCGGATGCGGCCGGTACCGGGCCCTCGAATACGAGCTTGCCATGCCCTTGGCCTTCATGATCCGGCAGATGCGGCGGCGCGACATGATGATGCCCCGCGGCGCGGCTCGGCTCTGATCTTCCTGGCCCCGTACGCCCTGCCGTTGTCGCGCCACACGCGTTCCACGTCACCCTCATGGGGGTCGACGCGTTCGACCTCGGGGTGGTCGGGCATCCAGTAGTACGTGGATTTCGGCACGCCGAGGATCCTGCATTGCGCCGATATCGGGCAGCGGCCGGCGTTGGACCGCATCACGCCTGCTTTCGTGCGAATGCCGGCGCCGCTTGTTCTGAAACGTCCACCTCCATCTCCAACCGGCGGTTGCGTCTCTCCGATTCGATCAGCTCGTTCTGCTCCGGGGTCCGGTTGTCGACGGCCCTGGTCGAGCCGCTGTTGCGGCCCATTACCATGTTTGGTAGGCCCCGATGGTCGGGGCCGGGTCGCCGGTCCTGGTATGACTTTCCTGCCCTGTCGTTGATGATCCGGGGGGTGTTGTCGCCGGGAGCGGGGACGCCCGATGACCGCTGATAGGAACCAGGCCGGCTGCACGGACGCTTCAGGGGCGCATGGCGCAGGTCTCGTCGTAATGTGGGTGCGGCGCCGGACGTCCGGACTCCTCCGAGTCCACGGCGACCGGGAAAACCTTCATGACGGGAGGAACGATGATGACCCCGGACAACATCGACGTGTGGGTCGGCCTGGACGTGGGCAAGAGCGCGCACCACGCGCACGCCCTCGACCGGGACGGCGACACCCTGTACGACAAGCCGGTGAGACAGGACGAGAAGGCCATCCGCTCGATGCTGGAACACCTCTCCAGGCGCGACCGCGTATTGCTGGTCGTGGACCAGCCCAACACCATAGGCTCCCTGCCCCTGACGGTGGCGCGGGACATGGGGATCGCGGTCGCCTACCTGCCCGGCACGGCCATGCGCAGGACCGCGCAGCTGTTGCCCGGGGACGCGAAGACCGACCGCAGGGACGCGCATGTGATCGCGTGGGCCGCGCTCAAACTGCCCGAGACGCTCAGGGACGCGGGAAGCGACGACGAGACCCTCGCCGCACTGAGAATGCTCGCCGGCCACGACGAGGACCTCGCCCACGAATCCACGCGCCACGTCAACCGCCTGCGGAGCCTGCTCCTGCAGACCCACCCCGCGTTCGAACGCGTCCTGAAAGGGGAACGCGCCACCCGCGACGCGACGCTCGCGCTGCTCGAACGGTACGGCGGCCCCGCGGGCATGGAACGGGCCGGGATCGAGGACGTGAAGGACTGGGCCGGGTCCAACGGGCTTCGCGCCGGCCGCATCATCGACGACATGTTCAAGGCCATCGGCGAGCAGACCGTCACCGTGCCCGGCACCGGCATGGCCGAGACCATCATCCCCTCCATCGCCCGCGACATCAAGGCCATCAAGGACCGGCGGCGCGAGGTCGGGCGCCAGGTCGAGAAGCTCCTGGAGGACCACCCTCTTCTCACGGTCCCGGCGTCGATGCCCGGGATAGGCGTCAGGACCGCAAGCAGCATCCTGCTCGGCATCGGCGGCGACATCGCCAACTTCAAAAGCGCGGCCCACCTGGCCGCCTACGCCGGCATCGCACCGGTCACCGGCCAGTCCGGCACCAGCATCAAGGGCGAGAGACCGGCAAGGGGCAGCAACAAACGACTCAAGAACGCACTATGGCAGTCCTCGTTCGTCGCCAGCACCAAACACCCGCCCTCCATCGCCTACTACAAACGCAAACGCGAACAAGGCAAACACCACAACGCCGCCATCATCTGCCTCGCCCGACGCCGATGCGACGTGATCTACAGCATGCTCAAAAACGGCGCCCTCTACCAGGGACCAGCCCTCGCCGCCTGAACCGGGCCACACGGGAAAAGACGCCGGACGCCACCGGCAGGGCGAAGCACGCCCACGACAACCAACCGGAAACCAAAACGCCAGCCCTACAGAGTTGACAAAAACATAGGAACACCCCCATCACACCGGCGCCCTGTTTGATTGTGCGATTTTGTGCGAATGGCTCACACGGTTCTTGGTGAGAACCGTTCGCTGCGTACCTAACCCTAAAACCGGATCAGCGCCTTGATGACCTTGCGCTGGTCCATCGCCTCGTAGGCGTCTTGGATATGGTCGAGGTCGTATTCGTCGGTGAACACGCGGCCGGGGTTGATTTCGCCCTTGAGCACCGCGTCGAGCAGTCCGCAGTCAAGGTCGTAGTGGCGCACGGGGGCCGGGCCGCCCTTGATGCCGATGTTGCCGTAGAACGTGCCTTCGGCGCTGATCTCCACGTCATGCGGCAGGCCCACACGGCCGATCACGCCACCGCGGCGAATCAGGCCAATCGCCGTGTCGAAGGACTGCTTGGAGCCCACGCATTCGAGAACTGCGTCGGCACCGTAACCGCCGGTCATCTCCAGCACCTTGTCGATGGCGGCCTGGTCACGCTCCGGCACGATGTCGGTCGCGCCAAATTCGCGGGCAAGCTCCGCTCGGTCTTCGTGGCGGCTCATGGCGATGATGCGTTTCGCACCGAGCATGTGCGCAGACAGCACGCCGCACAGGCCGACTGCACCATCGCCCATGACCACGGCGGTGTCACCGGGCTTGACCTCGGCAGAAGCCGCCGCGTGATAACCGGTGGACATCACATCGGAAATGGTCAGCAGCGATGCGAGCTGCTCATCGGAATAATCTTCCGGTGAACCGGGCACCTTGACCACGGTGCCGTCCGCCTCGGGCACACGCAGGTATTCGGCCTGACAAGCGGAGAAGTAGCCGCCGTGCGGGCACACGGATTCGAAGCCGGCCTTGCATACCGGGCACTTGCCGCAGCTGTACGGAAATGGCACGACCACGAAATCACCTGGCTTAACGGATTCGACCGCCGCGCCAACCTCTTCGACCACACCGATGGACTCGTGACCCACCTGGCTGTGCGCGGCCTGTCCGCTCAGCCCACGGAAGAACCACAAATCAGAGCCACACACGCACGTGCGCACCACGCGGATCACGATGTCATCATCCTGTTCAAGCGTCGCCTTCGGCACTTCTTCCACGGCCATCTTGCCAGGCTCCACGAAAATCGCGGCTTTCATCATTTCGGTCATGTCGATCACTCCTTTGTTGGGAATATCTATCTATTGTCGTTTATTGTTTGACGTCGGTTTGCAGGCGCTTCACCTGTTCGATGATGTTCCGGTTTTCTTCGATGAACTGCTGCGCCTCCTCGTCGCGCCCCTCAGCCTTAGCCCGCCAGTACAGTGTCTTGAACGATACGTACGCCTGCTGCATTCGAATGGATTCGGCTTTGGCAGCGAGACGCAGGGCCTAGGCGCGATGCCCCGAACTCGGGTCACGGGCGATGGGAGCGATGATGCCGATCTGCTCATAGTAGCGCAGCGTGGACTCCGGAAGCCCGGAAATCATCGCCGCCTCGCGAATCGTATGCCATGCGGTCGTTGTGCTCATATCGTCAACTCTAAAAACCTCAAGTACTTGAAGTAAAACGGCGACACGCCCATAAGAAAACGGGCTACGGCAAATGCAATGCCGCAGCCCGTCAGCGCCGGATACGAATCAGGCGCCGTAGCGTTCGAGATAGTCGTCGGCCGCGCTCTTGATGGCGTCGGTCACGTACGGCTGGCCGTCGGCCGTGACGATGTTGCGCCCGGCCTCGAAGATCTCGCGCACATTGGCGATGGCAAGCACGGGGAATCCGAATTCCTTCTCGACCGCGGCCACCGCGGACAGGTCGGAGTCCTTCGTCTTCTCCATACGGTCGACGCTCAACACCAGACCGACAATGTCGACGTCGGCCTCGGCCTTGAGCTTGGGGATGACCTCGCGCACCGCGGTTCCTGCGGTCATCACGTCGTCGACGAGCAGCACCTTCATGCCGTCGGCCAGCTGCGTGCCGACCATCATGCCACCGTCGCCGTGGTCCTTTTTCTCCTTGCGGTCGAACGTGTATCCGACCTGCATGCCGTGGCCGGAGGTCAGCGCGATCGCGGTGGATACGGCCAGCGGAATGCCCTTATAAGCCGGACCGAACACCGTGTCGATGTCGTGCGGAAGACGCCCGGCCTTGATCTCCTCGGCGATCTTCTCGGCGTAGAACGCACCCAGCGTGGCGATCTTGCGACCGTCATTGAACGCGCCGGCGTTGATGAAATACGGCGATTGACGCCCTGATTTCAGGGTGAAGTCGCCGAACTTCAGCGCGTTCGATTCCAGCAGGAATTCGGTGAAGCGATGGTCAAGAGTCGCGATGGTCACAATACCCTCCTCAATTGATGGTTATCTCCAAGTCTCCCCCGCTGCGAGCTGCGCCGCAAGTTCGGGCCTTGAATCCAACAGGTCGTCGAGCTCGCGGGCCACGCGCAGTGGTGCCGTCGGATCGTACAGGGCAGCCGCGCCGACCTCGACGGCGTTCGCGCCCGCATACAGGTATTCCAGTGCCTTCTCCCCCGAGTCGATGCCGCCGATGCCGATGATCGGAATGTCGGGCAGCGCCTGACGCACGCGCCACACGTAGCTCAGCGCGATCGGGAAGATCGCCGGGCCGGACACGCCGCCCGTGCGGTTCGAGAGGATCGGTTCGCCGGTGCGGATGTCGATGCGCATGCCGACCAGCGTGTTGATGAGGCTGAGCGCGTCGGCGCCGGCATCCACCGCGGCCCGTGCGATCGTCGTGATGTCGGTGACGTTGGGCGACAGTTTCACGACCATCGGCTTTGAGGTGATCTTGCGCAGGCGGTCGATTAGGCGGTGCAGCGCCTCCGGGTCGGTTCCGACGCTCATGCCGCCGTGATTGACGTTGGGGCAGCTGACGTTGATCTCCAGCATGTCGGCGCGCGAGTCGGCCAGTTTCGCCACGACTTCGGCGTACTCGTCGTCGCTGTGCCCGGCGACATTGGTGATGACCGTGGCTCCGAGGTCCTTGAGCTTGGGCAGCTCGTCCACCAGATAATGATCCACGCCGGGATTCTGCAACCCCACGGAGTTCACCATGCCGGCGGGGGTCTCCGCCGTGCGCGGGCCGGGATTGCCCTGCCAGGGCTCTGGGGACACGCCCTTGGTGCAGATGGCGCCCATCTGGCTCACGTCATAGAACCAACGGCATGCCGCGAGCTGGAACGTCCCGGACGCGGTGCCGACGGGGTTCTTCCATTCGACGCCGGCGACGATGGTCGAATGCTTCCACTGGTGCGGCTCATATACGTTCGTGTCGGTGACGGCATCCATGGTCACGCCTCCCATCCGAGCTGCTGGGCGGTGAACACCGGTCCGTCAGAGCACACCTTGCTGCGCCCGGCGACCGTATCGACCACGCAGGTCACGCATGTGCCGTATCCGCATCCCATGCGCTGCTCCATGCTGAGCTGGCATTCGATGCCCCGCGCGGTCGTCCACAGGGCCACCGCCTTCATCATCGGCAGCGGGCCGCACGACAGCACGACCGGCTCCAGGCCGCCGGCCGCCAGCTCCCCGTGTGATTCCATGCGTTCAAGCAACGTGATGACGTTGCCTTCCGACTCGTCGATGCTCAGCGTGCGGTGTGCGTAAGGGCTCACGATCTCATCGGCGAAATGCACGTTCCTGTAGCCGAACACCGCGGTCGAGTGTGACTTTTCCGACGCCTGCAACCGTTGCGCGGCATAGATCAGCGGCGGCACGCCCAGGCCTCCGCCGACCAGCAGATAGTGTGCGTCGCGTTTCGTGTTGAACGGGCGACCGAGCGGGCCGAGCACGTCGATCCGGTCCCCGGCATGAAGACGCGAGAACTCCTGCGTCCCCTTGCCGACGATGGCAAAGATGACGCTGACCAGATCGTCGCGCACCTCACTCACCCCGAACGGACGCGGCATCAGCATCATGCTGTCATGGCTGAACAGGTTGACGAACTGCGCCGCCTTGGCGTGGGCGGCGATGTATCCGTCGCGGAACGTCAGGCGGAATACGCCGTCCGACAGTCTGCGCACATCGGTGACGTCGACGGCATGCCGTCCGGGGAAGAAACCGGCGGAAGTCGCTTGGCTTACGACATCATCGACCGGTGTGAAGGTGGCTGCTGGCATACACTCCTCCATACATGTGACCATCAGTTCAAGATTACGGCATGACGATGCCGTGACGCGCTCGTGGCGCAACGAAATGCGGTGATTCGGCGGCGTCTCCCGAAGCCGGTTCACCGCCTCAGCGGTACACGTTGACGCGCAGGTCGTCGCGCATGTCCTGCGCGGCCTTGCGGGCGCAGCGCGCCACCAGGTCGAGCGCGTCGGCGGCGCTCATGTCCTCGCGGTATTCCTCGCTCTTGCGCCATGCGCCGATGATGCCGCGTGAGGAGTTCACGATGGCACCGGAGCCGTCGGCGTCGAACATCCCGGCGACGTCGCCCGCCTTGCCTCCCTGCGCACCGTACCCCGGCACGAGGAAGAAAGTGTGGGGCATCCGGGCCCTAAGCGCCTTGCCCTCCTGCGGATGGGTCGCGCCGACGACCGCGCCGACGTGCGAATACCCGTGGCGTCCGATGGTGTCGGCGCCCCAGCCCTCCACCAGGTCCGCTGTACGCTCGTACAGCTTCTCGCCGCCGGCAAGCTCCAGCTCCTGCAATTCGGAGCTGGAGGGGTTGGACGTCCGTACAAGAACGAAGATGTCCTTGTCGTGCGCCGTGGCTGCCTCGACGAACGGCGTGATGCCATCCGTGCCGAGATAAGGGTTGACGGTGACGGCATCCTCGTGCCAGGGGTCATACAGGCCGTCGCCGTCGGTGACTCCGGACAGATGACCGGCGTATGCGGCGGCCGTGGATCCGATGTCGCCGCGCTTGATGTCGCCGAGCACGTACAGGCCCTGCTGCTGGGCGTATTCGCAGGTCATCGTGTATGTGTCGACCCCGGCCGGGCCGATCGCCTCATACATGGCGATCTGCGGCTTGACCGCGGGCACGATGTCGGCGACCGCATCAATGATCGCCCGGTTGAATTCGAAATACGCTACGGCCAGACGTGCCGCGGGCAATTCGGACTCATCCTCGATGGATTCCCGCACCTCGTCGGTGAACGAATCCACGACCTGCGGCGGGACCAGCGCAGGCGTCGGATCGAGTCCGACGACGCTGGGGTTCTGTGCCTCCTCGATGGCTTCGATCAAACGATCCATGCGTGGTGCTTCCTTTCATGTGTCTGTCCCGCCGCTGACGGCGGGTTTGCGGGCCGGTTCGAATCTGCCGTCAGTGAATGCGTCAGTGAATGCGGCTGAATACCAGCGTGGAGCCGATGACGGTCGCCAGCGGACGCCCGGTGACATGCCATCCGCCGAAGGGCGTGTTGCGGGCCTTGGACAGGAACTTCTCGGGGTCGACGGTCCATGCCTCGGACGTGTTGAGGATGGCGAGGTCGACGTTCTCCGGGTGCTCCACGGCGGACAGGTCCAGAGTGCGCTTGGACGCGCAGGGGGCGGTGACGTTGAGCAGCGCGGCGACGTCGGTCGGCCGGTGGCCCATCAGGCGCGAGGGCGCGACGCTCATCAGCTCGATGAGCCGCTGGTCGGAGATGTAACCCCCGTCGACCAGCACCTTGTGGCACACGCCGTACGCGCATTCCAGCCCGATGATGCCGTTGGGCGCCTCCAGGAAGCCGCGTTCCTTCTCCTCCAGCGTGTGGGGCGCATGATCGGTGGCCAGCAGGTCGACCGTGCCATCCGCGATCGCGGCAATCGTTGCCTGACGATCCGCGGCCGATCGCAGAGGCGGGTTCATCTTCGCCAGCGTGCCGTATTCGAGCAGGTCCTCGTCGCACAGCGCCAGATAGTGCGGCGCGGTCTCACAGGTGATTGGCAGCCCTTCCGCCTTGGCCTTGCGGATCGCGTCGAAGGAGATGGCCGTACTGACATGCTGGAAGTGGATGTGCACGCCGGTCTCGCGCGCCTTCTCGATGTCGCGCGCGACGATCTTCAGTTCGGTGTCCTCCGGGATTCCCGGTACGCCGAGCTTGCGGGAGACCGGGCCGTCGTTGACCGCACCGGTGTCGTGATGCTCGCAATGCTCGATGAGATACAGGCCGCTCTCCTTGACGTTGGTGAGCACCTGGTCGAGGAGGCCGGGCGTCACCGCGGCCCCGTCGTCGCTGATGGCGGTGACCGGGTGGGCCAGTTGCCACGCGTCCTTGCCGTCCATGTCATGGCCGTCGAGATGACGCAGCCAGTCGGCCGGGTCGCTCGCCTCGACGCCGGCGCGGTCCTTGGAAGCGCATACGCACAGGTCGTAGCGCACCGGCAGCGACACGTCGTGCACCCGCTCGTAATGCTGCAGGTAGTCGATGACGTCGCTGCAGCCTGCGTCCAGCACCTCCGCGGCACCGGGTGCGCCGGCCTTCACCGCACGCCCGTCCATGGCGGGGACAGTGTTCGGCATGATGAGTACGTTCGTGTAGCCGCCCGACGCAGCCGCCCTGCAGCCGGACACCATGGATTCCTTATAAGTCTGGCCGGGATCGCGGAAATGCACGTGCGGATCGGCGAAGCCGGGGGCGACCGTCAGCCCGGTGGCGTCGAAGTCACCTTCGATGACGCCGCCGTCCTCCGGCTGATTGCGCGCGTCGGCCGAGGGAATCACCATGTCGATGATCTCGCCGGTGTCCCAGACGCGAATGTTGCGTAAGGTCAGCATATGCATCTCCTTGTGGGGTTGGCTCTGATGAAGACGGTTGCACCCGCTGGACCGCGGTTTCGGCCGTCAGGGCTTGACGTCCGAAACCGCGAAACGACGGGCGTGAGGTCAGAACTTGGCTTCCTCGTCGCAGTAGTCGCAGCGGTACTCCTGACGCTGCGAATGCACGAGATGGAACATCTGGTCGATGCCACGCTCGGTGGTGGTCACGCAACGGGGATTCACGCAGGTGATGATGTTCACCACGTGTTCCGGCAGCGTGGGCTTGAGCTTGCGGACGATCTTGCCGCCGCGCACGATGCCGACGGTGGCCTGACGGGCGACCAGGCCGAGCACGTCGAGATCGACGTTTTCCTCATCCTCGATCTTGATGATGTCCTTCGTTCCGTACAGGTGGCTGTCGGCGTTCATGATGAGCGCCAGCCGCGTCTTGGACGGATCGATCTTCAGGTACTCCAGCACCTTGAGCGCGGTGCCGGCGGGCACATGGTCGATGATGATGCCGTTTTGAATGCTGGTGACTTCCATCAGGCCTGAACCTCCTTGGGGTCGAGTGGCTCATATCCCGGCAGCTGGTCTCCGACCACCGAGCTTTCCAATGCCATACGCATGAGCATGCCGTTCTTGACCTGCTCGAAGTAGGCGGCGCGCGGGTCGGCGTCGACCTCGACGGCGATCTCGTTGATGCGCGGCAGCGGGTGCAGCACGGCCATGCTCGGCTTGGCCTTGGAGAGCTTGTCCTCGTCGAGGATGTACGTGTCGCGCAGACGCAGGTAGTCGTCCTCGTTGAAGAAGCGCTCCTGCTGCACGCGGGTCATGTACAGCACGTCGAGGTCGCCGATCACGGAGACGAGGTCCTTGACCTCCACGTAGGAGCAGGACGGCGTCGCCTTGATGCGGTCGATCACATAGCGCGGGGTCTTGAGCTCGTCGGGGCTGATCAGCACGAAACGCACGTTGCCGAAGCGGCACAGCGTCTCGATCAGCGAATGCACGGTGCGGCCGAACGTCAGATCGCCGCACAGGCCGATGGTCAGGTCGGTGACACGACCGAAGCGCGATTGTAGCGTCGCCAAGTCGGCGAGCGTCTGCGTGGGATGCATGTGGCCGCCGTCGCCCGCGTTGATCACGGGCACGGACGCGGCGCGCGAGGCGACCAGCGCCGCTCCCTCCTTCGGGTGGCGGATGGCGACCACGTCCACGTAGTTGGACACGGTCTTGAGCGTGTCGGCGATGGACTCGCCCTTGGACACCGAGGCGAGCTGCGCGCCGGCAAAACCGATGACCTGGCCGCCGAGCCGCAGCATGGCGGTCTCGAAGCTCAGGCGAGTGCGCGTGCTGGGCTCATAAAAAAGCGTGGCCAACACCCTGCCGTCGCAGGTATGCGCCACGCGTTTGCGGTTCGCATCGATGTATGCCGCCTTGTGCAGCAAATCTCGAATCTGGGAAATGGAAAGCGTATCCAGCGTGATGACGCTTTGACCGACCAACGGCGTCTCCGCCGGCTCCTCTGTGACTGACACGGCTCACCTTTCATGCGTGAAGCGGATAAGGTGGCCACTGAAGTGACCTATCCGACTATAATGCAGATTTCTGATTTTTCACAGGCGACACACACGACCGTCTCATATCAGCGTCCATAAAACAGATGCTCTGCCACGTCGCGGGCCTTGCGCATCGTTCCCATCAGGTCGTTTTCGAAATGCTGCCCGCGGTGGGCATCGTATCCCAGATACACGGCGATGCCGCCCAGCGAATACATGTCGTCGGGCAGGATGTCGGCCTGCGAGACGCGTCCGTTCCACAGGTAGTTGCCGTTGCGGGCCGCCGTGCACATGCGCCACGCCTTGCGCAGCACCGCCGCGTCCCCGCGGTCGATGAACCTGCGGCGTTCCAGCTCGTCCAGCGTCGCGAGTGTCGAATTCAGCCGCAGCGAGGCGTTGTCGCCGGCATGCTGCAGTTGCAGGAGCTGCACGGTCCATTCGACGTCCGACAGGCCGCCCTTGCCAAGTTTGAGATGCCTGTCGCGCCTCACGCCGCGCGGCAGGCGTTCGGCTTCCATGCGCGCCTTGAGCTTGCGGATCTCGCCGAGCTGGGCGTCGGTGAGCGGGTTTATCGGGTATCGCAGCGGGTCCGCGATGTCGTGGAGGAAATCCTCGCCGAGCGTCCGGTCCCCGGCGACGAACCGGGCACGCAGCAGCGCCTGATGCTCCCACGTGCTCGCCCATGACGAGTAGTACTCCCGGCAGGAGGCGTACGAGCGAATCAGCGGGCCGTTCTTGCCTTCGGGGCGAAGGTCCAGGTCGATCTCGATCTTCGGCTCAAGCGTGGTCGGCCCCTGCAGCACCTGCCGCAGCGCGTCGACCACCTTGCGGGCGAACTGGTTGGCGACCTGCTCGTCGGCGCCGTCCGCGGGCCTATACAGCAGGATCATGTCGGCGTCGGAGCTGAAATTGACCTCCTGGCCGCCGTAGCGTCCCATGCCGATCGCCGCGATCGCGGCAGGCGGCTCGCCGAGCCCCATCGCCGATGTCTGATAGCGGATCGCCCATGTCAGGGCCGCATCGATGATGGCGTCGTACACGTCGGTCATGCCGGTCAGGCACGCCGTCTCGTCCATCACGCCGCTGAGCCGGGCCAGACCGATGCGCTCGATCTCGTGGCGCCTCATGGCTCGCATCGACGTCGCGAAATCGTTGATGCCGTCGGCGTTGCGGCTCAGAGAGGACCGGCATTGCACGTCCAGGCTCTCGCGCGAGCGTGCGACCAGCGCGTCATCGTCGCCAAGCCAGGTGACCGACTCCACGGACTTGTTCAGCGCGTCGCCGAGGAAACGGGAGTTCGACAGGACGTGGCACAGCCGTTGCGCGGCCGAATTGGAGTCGCGCAGGAAGCCCAGGTACTCGCTGTCCGTGCCGAAACGCTCCTCAAGCTTGCGCCAGTTCAGCAACCCCATGTCGGGGTTCTGCCCCTGCCCCAGCCATTGCAGCACAGCCGGCAGCAGTATGCGGTTGATCTTGGAGGCGCGGGACACGCCTGCGGTGAGCACGGCCACATGCCGCATGGCGGCCTCCGGGTCGGCGAATCCGATGGACGCGAACCGTTCGTAGGCCACCTGCGGGGCGAGCGAGAAATCCTCGCCGCTCAACGCCGCGATCGGCAGCATCGGGCGGTAGTAGATGTCCATGTGCAGCCGGCGCACCTCGCGCCGCGTCTCGTCGTATTTCGCGACCAGCTCCTCGGCGTGCAGGCCAAACGCGCGGGCGAGCCTGCGCAGCTCGGGGTTCTGGCTGAGCTTTTCGACGTTGACGTCGCGCTTCTTCTCAAGTCCGCCGACGCTGCCGTCGCCGAGGTCGGGGAACAGGTGCGTGCGTTTGAGCGCCCACATCTGCTGACGATGCTCCATCACCCGTTCGAAGCTGTAATCCCGGGCGAGCTTCGCGGCCTGCTTGCGCGACACGTAGCCGCCCTCGGACAGCCTGCGCAGCGATTCCAGCGTGGCGCTGGTGCGCAGCGTCTCATCGGTGCGGCCGTGCACGAGCTGCAGCATCTGCACGGTGAATTCCACGTCGCGCAGGCCGCCGCGGCCGAGTTTGATCTCGCGGTCCTTGAGCGCGGGCGCGATGAGGTCCTCGACGCGCTTGCGCATCTGCTGACAGTCGTAGACGAAGTTCTTGCGCTTCGACGCGCTCCACACCATAGGCCGGGTCATGCTCATGTATGCGTCGCCGATCTGCGGGTCCCCCGCGACCGGGCGCGCCTTAAGGAGCGCCTGGAACTCCCAGTTCTGCGCCCATTTCTCGTAGTATGCCTGATGTGATTCCAGTGTGCGCACGAGGGAGCCGTCCTTGCCTTCCGGCCGCAGTCCCCCGTCGATCTGCCACAGTGCCGGTTCGGCGACTCCCATAATCACCGACTGGCACACGCGCTGCAACATCGTGCCCATCTTCGTGCCGATGCGGTACAGCTGCTGCTGGCTGGTGTCCGCGTCGGCGGCCTTCACCACGTAGATCAGGTCGACGTCGGACACGTAGTTGAGTTCGCGCGCGCCGAGCTTGCCCATGCCGATGATGGCGAAACGGCAGTGCTCGCTGCCGGCGATCTCATGCCGGGCTATGGCGAGGGCGCCTTCAAGGGCCGCATCGGCGAGGTCGGACAGCTCACTGCTGATGCGCGGCTGCAGGGCGATGGGGTCGTCGCTCATGGTGTCCTGCGCGATGATGGCGGCCAACTGGTTGCGGTACGTCCTGCGCAGGGCGGTGGCGACGTCGGCAAGGTCCATCGTGGCTGTCGGGGACATGCGGTCGTTCGGGTCGGCTCCGACGGATTCGAGCACGTGCGCTCGGCGCTGGTCATGGTTGTAGAGGTGACTGTTGCAGTGGTCGGTCGCCGCGGCCTGAACCAGGTCGGGGCGGAACCGCATCAGCTTGCCCATCGCGTCGGAGACGCCGAGCACGGCGACCAGCTGTCGGAACGCCGTGTCGTCGGGCATGATGTCATCCAGCGCGCGGCCCTGGCTCACCTGCGCGTTGACGATGTCGACGAGGTTGCGCAACGCGACATCGGGATCACAGACATGCTGAAGCGCGTCAAGCAGCAGGCCGCAGCGTGCCGCGTCGAATCCGCTGGCGGCGAGCTGGCGGAACAGTGAACGGGCTTCGTCGAGATTCTGCAGGCCTGCGTGGATGAGTTCGCGCGCGCTGGTGTCAAAGGTTCCCGGAACAGTCATAACTTACAATTTTACAAGAAACCGTGCCTCCTCGGCCGCGATGACACGGCCGTGTCGTGGCCGGATGGACATAATGGCGGTATGCAACTGTCATCCGCAGAACTGATCGTAACCATCGTCTTCGCCATCGTCGGCTTGCTGATGGGCTTTGTTTCCGGTGCCATGCCGCTGCAGCCGCAGAGGATGACGCCTTTGCAGGCAACCGTGCAGAAGGTGCTCGGCTTCGCCATCGTCGCGGTCGTCGTCGTGCTTGCCCTGGCCTCCATGAACGTCGCCATGTGGACGACGCTCATCGCCGTGGCTCTGGGCATCGCTATCGCCAACGTTCCGGTGATTCGCCAGGCCGTGACCACGCGGATCGCGTGGTTCGCGCCCAAACCCGACTTCAGGAGCAGCAAGCGTCACCGTCGCTGACGGCAGATACGCGGCGTGCTGTTGCCGGCCGCGCATTCTCATATGGTGGGGGCCAGACAGCCGCATGACTGTCCGGCCCCAACGATTTTGCCGTATCGGCTGTTTACCGGGAGTGTCATTCCACGGTGAACAGCGGCTCCACGTTGCGCCATATGCGGCGTGTGGTGGCGGGATGATTCATCGAATACAGGTGCACGCCGTCGACGCCGTGTGCCACGAGGTCCGCGATCTGGTCGGAGGCGTAGATGATGCCGGCCGCGCGCAGGTTCTGGATGTCGTCTCCCCAGCGGTCGAGCAGTGCTTCGAGCTTGGCCGGGATGCGCGAGGCATTGACCTTCGCCATGCGCCGCACCGACTTCGCGCCGCGCACGGGCATGATGCCCGCCTCGATCGGCACGCCGATGCCGGCCGCATGAGCCTTGTCGAGGAAACGGTAGAAGTCGTCGTTGTCGTAGAACAGCTGGGAGATCAGATGTGTGACGCCGGCGTCCACCTTGATTTTCAGGTTCCCGATGTCCTCGTCGAGCGAGGCGGCCGAATAGTGGCCTTCAGGATAGCAGGCGCCGAACACCTTGAGGTCGGGCTTGCGGTCGCGGATGTAGGCCGCGAGGTCGCTGGCGTGGTTGAAGCGGCCGACCGGCTCCTCGCCGTCGATGTAGTCGCCGCGCAGGGCGAGCACAGCGGAGACGCCTGCCGCCTCGAACATGTCGAGCGCCTCGTCGATCTTCGCCTCGTCCGAGTACAGGGCGGTCAGATGCGCCACGGCAGGGATGCCGTATTCCCCGTGGATCGTGTTGGCGATGCGCGCGGTGGCGGTGCGGTCCGAATGCGTGCCGTGCCCGTAGGTGACCGAGATGAAGTCGGGGTTCAGGCCTTCGAGCCCGTCAAGCGTGTCGTAGATGGTCCCGACGGGGGCGTCCCGCTTGGGAGGGAACACCTCCAGCGAAAACATGGGTGTGTGCATATCAGGTTCCTTACTACAAGTATGAAGTTGCCCCCGCCGGCGGGGCTGTCCGGCCGATGCCGGACTGGGGGTGGTCGGGTCATGCTCCACCACCCCCAGTCGCCTACGGCGACAGCCCCCGCCAGCAGGGGCCTATAGGGTCCTACTTCGTGATCTTGGCGCGAACCGCCTTGGCGGCGGCGACCATGTGCTCAAGGCTCGGCCAGGTCTCGGCGTTGCCACGGGTCTTCAGACCGCAGTCGGGGTTGATCCACACCTTCTCGATGTCCATCTTCTTGAGAATCTCGTAGATGCGGTCCTCAATCTCCTGCTCGCCGGGGATGCGCGGCGAGTGGATGTCGTAGACGCCCGGGCCAGCCTCGGTCTCGAAGTGCGCGTCATGGATCGCGTCAAGCACGACCAGATCGCCACGGGACGCCTCGAAGGAGATTACGTCGGCGTCCATCGCGTCGATGTCGCGGATGATGTCGTTGAACTCCGAGTAGCACATGTGCGTGTGGATCTGCGTGGTCGGCTTGACTGCGGAGTGCACGAGACGGAACGCCGGGATGGCCCAGTCAAGGTACTTGGCGTGCCAGTCGGTCTTGCGCAGCGGCAGCTTCTCGCGCAGCGCGGCCTCGTCGATCTGGATGACCTTGATGCCGGCGGCCTCCAGATCGAGCACCTCGTCGCGGATGGCGAGGGCCAGCTGCTGGGTCTGCTGCTCGTGCGTGATGTCCTCGCGCGGCCAAGACCAGTTGAGGATGGTCACCGGGCCGGTGAGCATGCCCTTCATCACATGGTTGGTGCGGGACTGCGCGTAGGCGGACCATTCCACCGTGATCGGGTTGGCGCGGGAGACGTCGCCCCACACGATCGGAGGCTTGACGCAGCGCGTGCCGTAGGACTGCACCCAGGCGTTCTTGGTGAACAGGAAGCCGTTGAGGTTCTGGCCGAAGTACTCGACCATGTCGTTGCGCTCGAACTCGCCGTGGACCAGCACATCGAGGCCGATCTGCTCCTGGTGCCTGATGCAGGCGTCGATCTGGGCCTTCATGAACTCGTCATATTCGGCCTTGGTGATCTCGCCCTTACGCAGCTTGGCGCGTTCGGCGCGAATCTCCTTGGTCTGCGGGAAGGAGCCGATGGTGGTGGTGGGCAGCAGCGGCAGGCCAAGGGCGACACGCTGCTCCTTCTGACGCTCGGCGCGGGCCGGCTGGCGCACGAAGTCGGCGTCGGTGAGCTTGGCGATGCGCTCGGCGACCGCCGGATCTGCGGCAACGCGGGTGCCGTCGAACAGCGCCTGGTTGGCGGCCAGATCGGCGGATGCCTTCTTGGCGTCCTCATCGGAGTCGGCGAGGACGGCGATCTCCTTGAGCTCGGTCAGCTTCTCGACAGCGAACGAGAAGTGCTTGAGCACGGCCGGGTCAAGGGCGGTCTCACCCTCGGTGCTGAACGGCACGTGCAGCAGGGAGCTGGCGGTGGACACCGCCACGTTGTCGGTCTTCTGGCGAAGCGCGTCGATCAGGCCGAGGCTGACGGCGTAGTTGTTGCGCCAGATGTTGCGGCCGTTGACCACGCCCGCTAACAGGGTGGTGTTCTCGGCGACGCCGTACTTCTCGACCGCGGCGAGGTTCTCGTCCTTGCCTTCGTTGAGGTCGAGGCCGATGCCGTCGAAGCCCAGCAGGCTCACGGTCTCGTACACGTCGGCGATGTGGCCGAAGTATGTGTTGAGCAGCACCTTGATCTTGTCTTCGCGAGCGGGCAGGATCTTCGCGTACAGGCTCTTGAAGAGGGAGACGTCGCCGTCCTCCTTGTCGAGCACGAGGTACGGCTCGTCGAGCTGCAGCCACTGGGCGCCGAGTGCGGCGAAGCGCTTGATCACTTCCGCGTAGACGGCGGCGACCGCGTTCACCAGTCCCTTGTCGTAGGTGAGCTCCTCGGCCTGCGCGTTGCGGGCGAGCTTGAGGAAGGTGTAGGGGCCGATCAGCACCGGCTTGGTGAGGATGCCCTGGGCCTTTGCCTCGTTGAACTCGTCGAACGGCTTGGTGCCGTTGAGGCGGATCTCGGTGCTCTCCTCGATTTCGGGAACGATGTAGTGGTAGTTGGTGGTGAACCACTTCTTCATCGGCAGGGCGGTCACGTCGCCCTTGTCGCCCTGATAGCCGCGGCCCATGGCGAACAGCGTCTCCTCGGGGTTCGTGAAGGCGAGTCGCTTGTAACGCTGCGGGATGACGTTGAGCAGGATCGCGGCGTCCAGCATCTGGTCATAGTAGCTGAAGTCGTTGCTGGGGATGAGATCGACGCCGGCCTGTGCCTGCAGCTTCCAGTGCTTCGCGCGAAGTTCCTTGGCGGTGCCGCGCACCTCGTCGAGTGAGGCGGCGCCCTTCCAGTAGGCTTCGATGATCTTCTTCAGTTCACGATTCTGTCCGATGCGCGGGAATCCCGAGACGGATGTAAGTGCAGGCATGAATCCTCCGTTATGTACGACTATGACCCGCCTAGATTACCAAAGCCCGCCGATTGCGAGGCCATCAGAAGCATTAAGGTGTCGTTATAAACGGTGGTTATAGCCTGACGCGCCACAATGCGTTCTCGTGGTTGGCTCCGCGTTTCAATGTCACTCAAATGTCACTCAGAACCGACTCCAATCTGCTGTTTGCTCCGTATGATATCACCCGAAACAAGAAAAGGCCCCTCCCCCAGCCGTGGCTGGAAGAGGGGCGATGTTGCATGAGGGTGCAAAATATTCCAACAGGAATTCAAAAGCGGGAGTTTTCTCCCACCCGAGTTTGAGTTTCGGGCGTGAGTTTGAGTCTCACGCCAGAAAATTAATCACGGTCAGGTGTTGCGGCAGAGTCGGCCACAACGCTTAGTTTTTGCGGAGCGGGTTGTAGGCGACGCCCAGACCGGATGCGATGACGCCGGCGACGGTCGAGATGTAGCCGCCGACAGCCGCGTCACCGAAGGTCATGAAGCCGAGGCCGACGCAAGAGGCGACCAGACCGAGCACGTAGACCACGGTACGCACCTGCTTGGAGAAGACCGGAGTGTACGCGTCCGGCTGCTGGTTGTCCTGACCGTCCTCGCGCTCGTCGGTCAGGTCGTTGACGGTGGTCTCCAGATTGGATGTTGCTGCATGCTGAGCCATGTAAACCTCCTTAGAATCGTCCTTGGTTGAGCGCCGACTGCAAGGCGCGTGCGGTCGCGGGGCCGAAGCTCGCGTCCTGCGCCAGACCGTAATGCGCCTGGATGGCGCGAATGGTGGCCGGCCCGAGCAGTCCATCAACACCACAGCCCAGGCGACGCTGCACGGCGCGGACCAGGTCACTGCCGCCAGCGCCGTAGCGGACCACGCTCGAATCGATGGCCGGACGCCAGTAGGTGCGTCCGTCCGGCACGACCTGGCCGCTGATGACGCCATCCACCGTGGTGCCCATCACCTGCTGCCACTTGCGGACGGTGGCCGGCCCGCACATGCCGTCCACGGCGAGCATGCCGGACGCGCCGGCGGAGGCCCCGCTCGTGGAGGGGGAGGTGTAGGCGGGGCGCAGGATCGCGGCGACCACGCCCCACGCGCGGGTGCGGCGGGCGACCCGCCCGTTGAGGGTGTTGCCCTCGATGGTCTGGATGTACGAGCCCCTGTTGGCCTCGACGACGCCGATGTGGTCCACCGCTCCCGTGTCCCACTGGAAGATCACGATGTCGCCCGGACGGGCCGAGGACTTCGCGACCTCGCGGCCCGCGCGGCGCCCGTCACGCAGGACGTAGGGCACGTAGGCGGCGGGCAGGCCGGGCATGGGCTGACCGGCCCGCGCGAACACCCACGACACGAACATCGCGCAGAACGGCACGCCCGATGTACCGAAATAACTGCCGTGCGCCTGCGCGTACCAGCGCCCGTATTTGGTGCCCGGCTGCGGGTCCGTCCATCGCGAATAGCCGAGCTCGCCGGCCGCGATCCTGAGCACGTCATTCGCCGTCGCCATAGGTCACCTCCTCGATCGCGGCGACGTCCTTCACGGCGTCGGCCCGGCTTGATTCGGACACGGGAGGTGTGTCCTGTGTGGTGGTGTCGGCCATGGTGGCCTCCTTTCCCCGCGAGTATCGCGGAATGGTGGTTATCTGGTGTTTATTCGGCGCTTGACATGGTGGAGATGTGGGCGTTGACGATTTCGGAGTGCAGGTGCGCGCATGTGCCGTCGTCGAGGGTTTCGTCCGGGTCGAGGGCCCGGTATGCGCGCCATGCGACGTCGGCGCGCCGTTTGACCTCCACACTTGCGGGCAGCCCATGTTCCACGGTGTCCGCGTGCAGGCGGGCGATCTTGTCGAACAGCAGCGCGCGGAGCGCCTCGTCGACGAGCTCGAAGTGCCGGCGTTGCGCGGCCCTATCCTGTCGTCCGACCCTGAACATGCGGGACGCCCACGCGCATGCCGCGCAGATCGCGGTCACGGTAAGGCTCCCGGTGACGCTGATGATGATGGCGTCCATGCTCAGGCCTCGGTGAGGATGAGGGTGGCGGCGTCCAAGCCGGATACCGCGCGCACGCCGTACCAGCGCCCGGCCCCTCCGTACGAGAACCGCATCTGTTCGCCGTCGGTGGAGAGGAGTGTGATGCCGTTCGTGTCGAACGGGTTGGCCGCCAGCGCGGTCAGGCTCGAGGAGTCGGCCTGCCGGAGATGGGCATAGAAGTATGGCAGTCGTGTCGTGCCGTCCGTCTGCATGGCGAACGAGTTGAAGCAGCACAGCCATGTCCTGTCGGAGACGCGGACCGCGTATCCCTGCGCCGCGTTCTCGTATCCGACGAGCTCCCTGTACTCCACCGGGCCTGTCTGCGCGACGGCGGTGATGGTGCCGTCCGCGGCGGCGGTGATGGTCTTGCCGTCGGGCTTGACGCCGCCGATCGCGCCCGCCGTCGCCGCGGGCGGGTCAAGGTTGAGGGTGCCGTCCCCGTCGACATGGATGCCTTTGCCCCCTCCCCTGACGATGCCGAGCGCGTCCTGCGTGGCCTTCTTCAGGCCGATGGCCGTGTTCTCGGTGCCGTAGAACTCGATGCCGTCGGGCATGGCGTCGGCACCGAGTTTGAACGACAGGCCGAGTTTCTCGCCGTCGCGCACGACGACGGGGAACGTGCGGGCGCCCGTGTAGTCGACCTTGCTGACCTTGACGCCGCCGAGGGTCGTGTCGCTCGCGACGGGCAGCTCGTACTGGGCCGCGGCGGCGTCGAGCGTGCCGTCGGCGCGCACGCTCAGGTTGTCGCCGGGCTTGACGACGCCGGCGACGGTGGCGGTGGCGACCTGCCCGGCATCCCCGGGATCGCCCTTGTCGCCCTTCTCTCCCCGCGGCAGGCCGAACGCGAGCGTGGCGTCGCCGGCCGCGTCCCGGGTGGCGGTGACGGTGGCGTCCTCGCCGGTGTCGAGGGTGCGGGCCGTCACGCCGGCGATCCGCTCGCCGCGGGGGATGTCGAGGATGAGGCTCCCGTCGCCCGCGCCGTCGGTGGACATGCTGGCGCCCGCCTTCTGGGAGGGGTTGACGGTGTTAGCTCCCACGCCGATGATCCTGCTGCCGCGGGGCACGCCGACCATCAGCGTGTAGTCGCCCTTGCTTCCGGCCTGCAGCATGCTGGCGGTGGCGGGCTTGTTGGGGTCCAGGGTGGTGGCTCCGGCGCTGGTGACGCCCGCGCCGCGCGGGATGGACAGGTCGAGGATGCGCTGCAGGCCGCTGCCGCGCAGCGAGGACGTGGCCGGCTGGTTCGGGTCGAGGGTGGTGGTGTTGCCGCCGGTGATGCGCGCGTCCGCGATGACCTGGTTGGCGGCCGCGACCGCGTTGTTCGCGTCGGTGATGGCGTTGTTGACGCGGATGATGGCGTCGTCGCCGTCCGCGATGAGCTGTTCGAGGCGGGTGAGGCTGTCCTGCCCCTGGGTGCTTTCGGCGTCCCAGACGGCGCGTTCGACGACGCCCTTGAAGTTGCGGGAGCAGATCTTGGCGCCGTCCGCGGTGGTGATCTCCACGCCCAGGGCGATGACGCCGGGCTTGGCGATCGCCCGCCTGGGCAGCGTCGCCCGGTATGTGGCGGTCTCCTCGCCGCTTACCGGGCTCATGGTCACGCGGTCGCCGACCTCGACGCCCGGCGCGGTGTTGTAGGCGAGCGCCACGCTCTTGATGCCGGTCGTGGAGGTGACTGGCTGGCCGTTGTCGGTGATGGCGACGGTGATGGTGCGTCCGTCCCTGTCGCCGGCGTTGAGTCGGATGTCGGCGATCCAGCTGTTGGAGAAGTCGAGGCTGATGGGCGTCTCGGTGACGTCGCGGAATCCGTCGAGGGTCATTTCCCTGTTCCTTTCGTGAGGTCGGTGAGGTGGGCGATGGCGTCGCGCAGGCGCCGGCGCGCGTCGTCTCCGGAGGTGTCCGCGGCGGCGTCATTGGACGTGGCGAGCGCCGTCTGTGCCGGCTGGGGGTCGAGGATGTCGGCGACGGCGTCGAGCGCGTCCGTGATGAGCGTGACGCGGCTGGCCACGTAGTCGGGTGTGGCGATGGTGTACGAGGCTGGTTCGGGTTCGGTGACGTCGCTGGCGTCGACGCGCAGTCGGGTGCCGTCGTCGAGTTCGGCGATGAAGATGATGCCCCGGTCCTGCGCGGCCTTGAGCGCGTCGGGCTCGTATCCGGCGAGGATGCCCTCGCTGTTGCCGATGGGGTCGTGCGCCCAGTATCTGATGATTCTTGGCATGGGTGTCCTTTCAGTTGATGCAGAATCCGTTGATGTACTCGGTCGTTGATTGGAACCAGGTGATGGTGCCGTCCGAGGAGGATGTGATTTTGGAGATGTAGCTGTGTTTGCCGTTGTAGGCGTGTGTGGTGGTGACGTGGGTGTCGGTGGTCTTGGCGACGGACAGGATGGGCGTGCTGATGCGCAGGCATCCGCCTTGCAGTTGGAGCCCGTAGTAGACCTTCGACGGGTTGGATACCTCGTACATGCCGCCCGAGTAGTCGATGTAGCCGACCTTCGTGCCCTTGCGGTAGCCGGCGAGCTGTCCGATGCTGTTGAGCTCGATGCCGTACCAGTCCTTGCTGCCGCATGTGAAGGTTCCTTCGGCGGTGATGCTGGTGGCGGTCATGCCGCGGGTGGTGAGTTCTCCGGTGTCGAGGTTCCATTGGTTGTGGCCGGCGGCATCGGAGAGCTTGCCTGTGTATATGGCGTTGGCGTAGATGCCGTTGCCGTCGGCGAGCGCGCGGAAGTCCCAGTCTCCGTTTGCCTTCTTGCTGTTGGCGATGCGCCAGTATCCGCCTCCGATGTGGATGCATTGGGTGGGGTGCTGGTCTTCGGGCTTGTCGTACACGTAGATGCCTTGGCCGGGTTTGAGGTATGTGTAGCCGCCGGTCGTGTTCATGATCTGGTTGATGCGGTTGATGAGGTCGGTGATGTATGGTTTGGTGCCGGTGGCGGCGTCGTTCCATGCGCCGGAGTTGGAGATGAGCTGGTCGAGTTGTCGGCGCCATGCGTCGTCCTGGTGGGTGATGCCTGTGGTGATGTTGCCGAGGGTGATGGTGGTGGCGGTCTGGTCGCCGGCGAGGTCCTGTTCGATCTGCAGGATGCGTCCTTCGAGGCGCAGGGGCGCGGGGAAGCTGGTGTCGATGATGTGGACGGTGTCGCCGATGTCGGTGCCTTCGGCGTTGACGCCGGCGGCGGCGAGGCTGGTGACGTCGCATTCGTATGAGACGACCGGCTGGCTGCGTGTCTTGAGCGCTTCCTTGGTGAGCGTCAGGAGTTGTTTGGGGTCTTCGCAGTCGGGGAATTCCGCGTCTGCCTCGCTGTGGATGCGTGTCCCGTCGGGGCCGGGGATGCCCCATATGGCGAGTGCCGTGGCGTCTTCGACGTAGGCCTTGCCGTCGTTGATGTCGGCGAAGCTGATCTTGCGGCTGTACCCGCCGGTCTCTTCCCCGTCGTCGTCGGTCGTGGCGACGCCTTTGCCCCATCCGTAGAGGCGTGTGGCGACCTGGGTGGCGTCGATGGTGCGGCGGATCGAGGCGAGGTCCTTGCCGTAGGTGAAGCGTTTGGTGGGGGTGGTCGCGCCGCGCCGGCTGACGAGGCTGAGGGTGCGGGTCGCGATGCGCGTGCCCGTCGCGTCGGGCTGGTAGGTGGTGACGGCCTCGAGTCCGAACGTGGCGCAGATGTCCTGGATTGCGGAGAGCGCGTCGGTGTGGTAGAACGCGAGGTCGGCCTCGGTGGTTTTGGTGCCGTCGTGCACGGTGCCGAGAATCCATCGTGTGCCGGCGAGCGCTTTTTTCGCGCATGCGGAGGCGGTGGCCGAGCGGTTGCGTTTGTCCTCGATGTATGTGGAGGCGAGTTCCTGGATGGCGTCGACGCAATGCGCGGTGGACAGGGGGAGCCGGTCGGAACGTGACGTATCGGTGCTGTTGACCACCCATTCCCGCCACAGGCCCATGTGGTCGCGCCATGCCACTCGGTCGCCTTTTTCGAGGTCGAGGTCGCTGAGCAGGTCGAGGTTGTCGGTGCCGTCCACGTTCTGCGTGCGCCGGGCGGCGAGGACGGTCATGGGGGCGGGTTTCGGGTTGCCCCATCGGTCGAAGACGTGGAACATGTCAGATCATCCATTCGGGTTCGTGCTCGCATCGGCCGGCGGCGCCGGACAGGGTGAGCGTGTTCATGCCCGGCAGCAGGGCGAAGTAGTCGGTGTCGAGGCTGACCGGGGCGAGGGTGCCGTTGGCCCGTGTCGTCTGCGCCTTGCAGTCGACCAGCACGCTTGTGCCGGCCGGCAGCGTGGTGGCCGGCCTGATGTCGATGGTGTGGCCGCGCCCGTCCCTGACCGACAGAGCCGAGACCGCGCGGGAGGTCGTGAGCGTCAGGACCGGCCATGCCGGACGGTTGCCGGTGACGCGCAGGAGATTCGCGCCTTCCTTGAGCGCGTGACGCTGGACGCGTCCCATGATGTGCGGGTATGCGTCCATCACGATCGTGGTGGCGCAGTCCACGCGGCATGGTCCGAGCATGCGTTCGTCCCAGTCCTTGATCGTGACGCGGCCCCGCCACTGCCCCGGCAGCTCCCGGTAGGACAGCGTCGAGCTGCGGCCGACGAGCGAGCCGAGGCGGCGGCGCGCGTCCATCATCTCATCGTCCTCGCCGACGCTCACCACGCCGAGCGCGATCCTGCGCAGCCCGGGGTACGCGCAGCCGAGCGGGTCGTCGAGGGTCACGTCGTGGCTTCCGGCCATGCCGGGCGCGTTCTGGTATGCGACGGCCAGGTCGGGGGCCTCGATGGCGAGGACGCCGTCCGTGGCGGACAGCCCGTACCAGTCGAGCGGCCTGCCGTCGAGGAGGATGTGCATGAGCGGGTCGGCCGGCATGCGTTGGAAGACACTCACAGTCCCATTCCTTTCCTTCGTCCCAGTTCCCTGTCCATCGCGGGGGCGAGCCGCGCCGCGACGGTGCGGTCGTCGAACACGAGGGTGACCGAGGTGCGTTCCAGCGCGTCCATCACGCCCTGGGATATGTCCGCCACCGAGGGCCCCGGCTGTTCCGCGCCGGGCGTGAACATCTCCCTCGGAAGCTGGCGGCGGTTCATGGCCGCATACGTGTCGGCACCGTAATATCGGACGCTTTTGTCGTTGCTGACGAACTCGCCGCTGCGCAGCCTCGCGTTGGCGAGCGTGATGTTGTCCGCCTGCGCTGACAGGGGCGCCGTGCCGGGCAGCAGGCCCTCCACGACGCCGCCCGACGCGTAGCCGCGCATCGCGAAGCCGTTGCCGGCGTAGTAGCCGCCCGTGTAGGAGGTGGGACGGCCGACCATCGAGCCCTTCGTGCTGCGGATCGTCGTCTCGTTCGTGATCACGTTCGTGCGGATGGTGACGGTCTTGGACTGCAGCAGCTCGATGCCTTCCCGGATGGTGTGGATCGCGTTCGATGCGAGGTCGTTGACCCTCACGGTCGTGGTTTTCTCCGCTGGTATGAGGCGCATGCTGCCGACCATGTTGTCGACCTTGAGCTTGACGTCGCTGGTGCTCAATCCGAGCCGGTCGAAGGCGGCTTGCAGGTCACCGGTCTGTCCGCTTGCGATGCCCGATTGGACGATGAGGTCCCTGAGCTTGTCGGTGTTCAGCCCGTACGCGTCGGCCGAGGCCTCGGCCTCCTCCTTGCTCATGCCCATCTGCTGGGCGAGCTGGACGTACTGGTCGCGGGCCCTCTGGACGATGGGCGTGACCTGTTCCAGTCCCTCGCCGTTCTTCGCGTGGGCGAGCATGGCCTTCTGCGCGGCCTCGGCCACGTCGTTCAGGGCGCTCGTGTTGTCGCGGCCCTTTTCGGTGTTGATGTCGAGCGTCCTGCCGTTCTCCCTGACCGCTTCGGATGCCTTGTCGAAGCTGGATTCCAGCGCGATAGACGCGTTGGACGCGTCCAGCGCGAAACCGTAGTAGGTGTTGAGCGCGTCGATGACCTCGCTCAGCGCGGCGCCCGTCTCGTTGACCGCGTCCTTGGTCGCGCCGAAGCTCTCCTGCAGGATCGTGTCGGAGTCCGCGGCCTTGGCGGATGCGTCGGCGGTCCCGGCCAGCGCGTCGTTGCCGGTTATGAGGGCCGCGGTCCTGCCCATGCTGGCCTCGGTCGCCTCCTTCTCCGCCTCGGCCGCGTCCTTGGTCGCCTGCTTGAAGATGTTCTGCTGTTCGGCGAGCGCCCCGTAGGCGGCGCTTGACGGGTTGTTCCACCATTGGTCGATGAGGTTGAGGCTGGCCGCGTATTCGTCGGCCTGGGCGTGGACCTGTTCGATGGCGTCCTTGTCGCCTTGGATGGCTTTGATGTAGGTATTGTGGCTGATGCCCATGCGGTCGATGGCTTCGGCGATGTCGTCGTATCCGCTGGCCCATCGGCTGAAGAAGTCGTCGGTGTATCGGCTGGATGAGCTGTCGGAGAGTGCCTTGCCGAAGTATTCGGCCGCGCTTTGTCCGCTGTCCAGCGCCCGGGTGAGGGCTTCCACCCGTTCCTTGGCCGCCGCCTGGGATTGGATGAACGAGCCGACTGCGAGTGTCGCGGCGGTCATGGCGATGCCCCATGGGCCGCCGAGGAGGCTGACGACGCCTCCTCCGATGCTTTTCAGGCCGCTCATGGCGGCGGTCGACGCTCCGATCACCGGCGTGCCCGAGCGGAGGCGGGAGAACGTGGTGGAACACACGTTACCGAGCGCGGAGAAGCCGTCGCGCAGTTGCGGCAGTGCCACCGACAGTCTCTGACCGGGGTCGATGACGAGTCCGAGTCCCTGCGCGAGTTTGCTCGTGCTGGCGTTCAGCGGGGCGAGGGACTTGTGCAGCGCGACGCCGCCGCCGGCGAGCGCCGTGGCGAGGACGATGGTCTGTTGGACGGGGGCGGGCAGTTGCCCGAATCCGTCCACGAGCATGTCGATGGTCTGGACGAGCTTGCGCAGGGGCCCCTGCCCGCCTTCGCCGAGCTTGATCATCATGCTTTCGAAGCTGCCGCTGAGGTTTTCCAAGTCTCCGCGCAGGTTGTCGTTCTTGGCGGCGGCCTGCGCGGCGGCGTACCCGGAATCGGAGACCTTCTTGGTCCATTCGGCGATGCCGTCGGCGCCCTCGTTGTAGAGCACGTTGGCGGCGCGGATCGCGTCGGAGCCGAAGATGGTGGCGAGCGCCTGGTTGCGTTGTTCCTGTGTGAGTCCGCTCATCTGGGTCTGGAGCTGGCCGGCCAGGGCTTTGAGGCCGATGAAGTTGCCTTGGGCGTCGTAGGCGCTGATGCCGAGCTCGTCCATGAGGTTCTGCGCTTTTTTGGTGGGGTTGGCGAGCGCGAGGAGCATGCTTTTGAGGCTGGTGCCGGCGTCGGATCCGGTCATGCCGGCGTTGGCGAAGCTGGTGAGGGTGCCGACGGTCTCTTCCATGCTGATGCCGAAGCTGTTGGCGACCATGCCTGACTGTTGGAGGGCGTAGCCGAGGTCTCGGGCGGAGCCTTGCGCCTTGCCGGCGCCGGCGGCGAGGGCGTCGGCGATGCGGGTGGCGTCGGCTCCGGTGAGGTTGAACTGGGCCATGGCGGAGCTCATGAGTTCGGCGGCTTCGGCGACTTCCATGCCGTCGGACGCGGCGAGGTCGAGTGCGCCGGTCAGGCCGCCGGAGAGGATGTCGGTGGTGCCGAGTCCGGCCTTGCCGAGTTCGTTGATCGCGTCGGCCGCGTCCGTGGCGGAGTACACGGTGGAGGCGCCGGCGTCGATGGCGGCCTGGCGCAGCAGGGACATCTCGGCGGCGCTGGCTCCGGTGTTGGCCTGGACGGTCGACATGCCGGCGTCGAAGTCGGCTGCCATGCGTACGGCGGCGACGCCCAATGCGGTGGCGGCGATGCCGGCGGCGGCGATGCCGGCGGTCAGGAGCTTCGTCTTGCCGCCCGACGCCTCCATGGTGGTGGAGGTCTTCTTGGCCTCGGCGGACACCTTGGCCATGCCGGCGGTGAATTTCGACGTGTCCGCGAGCAGGCGGACGGTGATGTTGCGGTTCAGCCCGCCTGCCATGGTGGTCTCCTTATCTTGCCTTGATGGCGGTGGTCAGCGACATGGCCTTGATGCCCGCCTCGCCGTCGTGCTGTTTGCGCCAGTCCTCGGCGGCGATGTCTCGCATGAGGCTGATCTGGCACACGCCCGCCTCGGCCGTGTACCGGGTGGGCGTCAGCTCGTCGTGGCATACGCTCACGGGCATGCCGCAGCGCGGGCACAGGCTGTGCTCGTAGTCGTCGAGGGCGAGCATCCAGTCGCGTTCGGTCTGGTCCCATTCGCTTTCCGGCGTGTACCCGGTGATGCGCCGGTGGCCATCGCGCTCCACGCGATAGGACGGCTCCCACCCGAGCCACCGCTTGTAGCTGATGCCGAGCTTGAGGCAGATCCTCAGTTCCCGGACGAGCCCCGGATTATCCTGGAGGCTTGGCCGAGGTAGTCTTTTGGGTCGATCATCCTCGCGTTGAGGTTCTGGACGGCGTACCAGACGGGCGACAGCTGCCCATCGGACAGTTCGGGGATGATGGCGGCTATATCCTCGACGGGGGTGTCCGGCACGCTCTTGCGGATCATCAGCCTGAGCGCGTCGGCGGCGATGTCCTCGAGGCGCTGCACGGGGCGCCCATCCTTCGTGGTGGTCGTGTTCGCCTCGAGCACCTGCCTCCACTGCGACAATGGCAGGGCCTCCAACGTGAGGTGCACGATCTGCCCGGAGACCTCCTCGCGCAGCTCGTCGATCTGTTTGGCGATGCGTTTGGCCGCGGCGTTCGCGCCCTCGGTGACGTGCGATGCCTCCGCCCGGGCGAGCTGCTCGCCCAGCTGCGAGATCCGTTCTGCCTTCTCCTGGTCGAGGATCAGGTCGACCTCGACGCGCTTGCGCTTGACTTCCAATGCCATGGTGCGTTCCTTGTCTCGGTTTCGCGTCCCTTTGGCGATGAGGTTCCGTGCGGGGAAAGGAATGCGGAAAGCCCGCACGGAAGAATGATGGTCAGGCGTGTGCGGCCGCGGCCGACGCGATCTCGGCGGTTTCGGACTCCCAGCCTGGCGCTTGCGCGAACAGGGGGATGGCGCTTCGGATCATGGTGTTCGCGTCCGGGTTGAGGACCTTCTTCTCGCCGCACTTGACGCTCACGACGGTGAGCTTCTGCCCTGCGGCGAGGGCCGCGTCCGTGGCCATGCCGCGACGGCGCACGATGAATCCGGAGTTGCCTTCGGCCATGAGCGTGACGGCCTTGTTCTGTTCCGCGTGCTCCGTGTTCGTGTTGTCGATCACCTCGATCGAGATGTCGCCGGCGCTCTTGCGCCCGGGTGCTCCGAAGTCCTGCGTGCTGTTCTCGCGCTGGTCGCTCACGGTGTCCTGGGAGGGCTCGAAGGTCCAGCCGCCGAGCATCACGTAGTTCGAGATGTCGGTGCCTGCTTCCAGCTCGGCCATGGTCGGGCGCTTGATGTCGGCGATGGTCGGCACCCACAGTGTGGTGATGTTGCCCTCGGCGCTCGTGCCGGGGATCTCGGTGCCCAGTTTCAGGGTCATGATGTTCTCCTTCGATGGGAAAGGCCACCTCGTATGGGATGGCCTTGAAGACTTCTGGTAAATGATTGGTTGTCTACGGGCGGGTCCACGTGAAGCGGAACCGCAGGACGCGCACCTGATAGCGGCGCGACGTGTCGTCGGCGGTCAGACCGGCCGCATACGCGCCGGAATCCGCGTCGAGGATCAGCTGCCCGACCGTGAACCCGGAGGTTTTCGCGGGCACCCGGTATTTCATCGCGGGGATGATCCGGTCATCGCAGATGACGTTGACCGCGTCGGCCGTCAGGTCCACGACCCGGATCTCCAGCCGTCCCACGTGGGCCGTGTACCGTGCCGCCTCGGTCGACCGGTGGCCGTCCGTGGTGCAGGTGGCGATGACCCACGGCGGCATCTCGGATTCGTCCGGCTCCTGGTTGAGGTACACGGGTTGGTCGAGTCCGGGGATCATGCCGAGCACGGCGGAGGTCATGTCCATGACGCTCATAATCCGATGGCTCCTATCAACATGTCGTCGGCGGCGTCGCCCACGTATTCGGCGAGCGTGGGCAACTCTTCTTTGGCGTAATGCTCGGGGGGCTTGTGCGTTCCGCCGCCTCGCGCGGTGCCGTAGAAGGCGATCGCGGCGACGGTGGGGCCCGTGTGCCCGTGTTCGCGGGTTTTGCCGGAATCTTCGGGGCCTATGTCCGCGTATATCTGCGAGCCGGTGGTCCCCAACTCGTATCTCACACGAACAACGTGCAATCCGCCGTTGCTGCTGGAATTCAGGTCGCTTTGGGTTTTCTCCTTGACGACCTGAGCCCCCTTCTTCACGGCCTTGGCGATACTGACCCCGGCCATCGCGTGAGCGGCGGCGACCCGGCGGCCGAACGCGGTCAGCTCGCCGGCGTCGATCGTGACGTCACTGCTCATTGCTGTTGCCTACTTCCTTGACGTTCCACCGGCATGCGGTGGCGTGCGTTTTCTCGGACTGCATGTTCAGCAGCCGGAACTTCCTGCCCTTGAGGTTCGGGTCCGTGGCCGCGGTGATCTCGGCCACGTCGCCGGGAGACAGGCCCGTGGTCCCGTAGGGCAGATGCAGGTAGAGCGACCACACGGGGGTGACCGCGCCCAAGGCCTGGACGATGCCGCCCTCCGTGTTCTCTGCGGCGAGGCCGCCGCTGGTCTGCACTTTGCACCGGCCCTCGTACCGGACCGTTTCGGGACTGGTCGCCTTCCCGGTGTGGGGGTCCGTGACGGACCTGCCGTGACTGACGATCCGGCATTCGTCGGTCATGAGACCGGTCGCCCAGGAGCGCAGCCGTCTGAGGCTGGCCGGGCTGAATCCCGCGCTCATCCGGTCAGCCTCGCGTGCAGGAATCCGGGCCGGCCGTCGTCCTCCGACCAGTACGGGGACATGTCCTGGCTGGCATGTTCCCCGCGCGTGGTGGAGATGACGCCGACGCCCGCGATGAGCGGACTGGCGTCGGCCATGAGCTTGGCCAATGTGGCTTTTTCGCTGGCGGTCAGGCTCATGCCCGGCTCGTCGACCTTGCGGCTGCCGCCGTCCATCGCGTCGTCGATCTGCCTCGACCACTGCGTCTCCGCGTTCGGGTTGAGGTAGAACCGTGCGGCGCACGCGACGGTCACGTCCACCAGCTGTTCGGGCAGCGGGTTGTCCAGCGTCCCGTCGTCGTTGAGCCAGTCGCGGCCGGTCTGGGTGCGTACGAGGTTGGAGGCGGCGCGCAGCACGCGGCGGGCGCGTTTCCAGTCCGCCGAGGTCGCGTCGATGCCCTCGCCGATCCATTCGGCGAGCGCGTCCGGTTCGGCGAACGGTGGTTTTTCGGCCATGGGAGCGTCCCCTCTACTGTTGGGGCGTCACGATCGCCGCGGACTGGACTTCGGACAGCTGGTCGGCGGACGTGGGCGCGGCCATCGCACCGGACGCGCGGAACGCGGCGAGCACGGCGTTGACCGTGGCGATGATGGCGGCGGTGTCCGCGGCGGATGCGAGGTCGGCGACGGCCGTGGCCTTCTTGACTCCGCCGATGGCGGCGCCGGCGGCGGGCAGCGCGTACGGCGTTCCGGCCCCGATAGCCGAGCGTGCCGCGGCGGCGTTCGTGGCCTTCATCACGGCCCGGCCGGTGTCGGTCGCGCCGTGGAGGGTGTCCACGGTCGGCGCGGATCCGCCGGTGATGGTCACGGGTTTGCCGGCCGCGTCGAACGCGGCCAGTTCGGCGACGTTCTGGTTGTCAAACGGTTCGTCGTTGGTGACGAACCTGACCTGTTTGGCGGTCATCACTTGACCGCCTTCCTAGAGGCGGCGGGGGTGAGGAAGCCGGCCGGATACTGGCTTCCCTTGGCCGCGATGCGGGTGAGCGGGTTGGCGACGGCGAAGCCGACGCGCATGACCACGCGCATGGCCTGCGCGTCCTGCTGCATGAGGTTGTACACCACGTTGCCCGCGGTGTCGGAGATGACGCCCTGGTCGAAGACCTTGTAGGTGATGTCCTGACGCACGCCGACCACGAACTTCGTCCAGTCGGCCGCGAGCAGCATGGCCTTGGTGGTGTCCCACGCGCCGTTGGCGACCTCGTTGAGCGGGTAGCCGTACAGGCTGGCGGGGTTGCCGGCCGCGACGGACGGCGTGTAGATCGGCTGGCCGTTCGCGTCGCGCAGGCGGGCAAGCTGCCAGTTCAGGCCGGGCTGGGAGGCGAAGCCGTTGACCGCGAAGCCCTTCTCGCTGAGCTTCTGGCCGATCATGGCGATGTCGTCGGCGAGGTCGACTCCGGTGCCGGACGCGACGTTCGTGCCGGCGGCGGTGGCGCCGGCGAGGATGTCGTTGCCCCATGTGGACGGCTTGTCCACGCCGAAGATGCCCGCCTGGTCGATCTTCTTGCCCATGGCCTCGGCGATGAGCGGCTTGACCGTATCCCACAGGTTGATCTTCGCGTCGTCCACGACCGAATCGGGGATCGGGACGATCACCGCGAGCTCCTCGGCCGTGATCTGCACGTCCTCCCATCCGGTCTTTGACGTCTGCTTGAGTCCGCCTTCGGACACCCAGTACGCTTCGGGAAGCGAGGCGAGCACCGGCTGCGTCTTCTTCTTGCTGCTCATCGGCACCCGGCGCGCGCGGGTAAGCAGCACGCTGGACTGCGGAAGCGTCTGGATGATCTCCTGGCTGATCTCGTCGGGGATGAGCGCGCCGCCCAAGTCGCCGCGCAGGATCTGCGAGCTGAAATTGTCTGCCATATCATGTCTCCTTTGATGTGTTGATGCCGCTATCTGGCCAGCGCCGAGCGCATCCAGTCGTCCGTCTTCTTCGAAGTCGGATCCGTGCCCCCGGTCGGGTCGGCCCGCAGCAGCGGGTTGATGTGGTTGGAGTCCGTCTTCGACACGGCCTGCGCGTCGAGACGCGCCGCGAGCTTCGCGGCCTTTTCCCTGACCTCCTGCGGCGAGCCTGCGCCGATGAGGTCGAAGTCCTCCTTGGTCAGGCACTGGTGTTCTGCCATCGCCTCGGCCCATGCCTTCTGCGTGCGGATCGCGTCGAGCTGCTCCCGCGCCTCCTTGAGGTCGCGGTCCGCCTTCTCCTTCTCGCTGAGGTTCGCGTCCTCGATCTCGCGCAGCTTCACGGCCTTCGCGTCGTCGCTTTCCTTGAGCTTGGCGTTGTCGGCCCTGAGGTTGCGGATGAGATTCCACGCCTTCTCCGGGCTGAACTCCTCACCGTCGCGCTCCCATGGCGGCTTTTGGCCCGAATCGCCTGTAGGCTGGTTCGGCTCGTTGCCGGCAGCGTCGGTATCGGGCTCCTTGACCTGGTCTTCGGTGTCGTCTGCCATGATGGTTTCCTTTCCGCCCGGCCTGCGGGCATAAGAAAAGCCACCATGAACTTCACAGTGGCTTGGGAATTATGATTCGGAAAGGCGAAAGGCCGGGAACCTTCCACCAGACCAAAAGGTTTAAAGGGTGGAAGGCACCGGCCTTCTAACTCTTATTATACCCTTTGAGACGCCGTTCTATAGTCCCGTCTTTGTGCAGGATGATCTCCCTGATTCGACTGTTCGGCCTTTGGAGCTTGCTTTCGCAGTCGGACACGATCTGCTCGAATGGTGTTTGGGCATGAAAAAAGCCACCCGTGGTGCGGATGGCTTGGGTTTGGTTGACCGGTGTCGCGTTACGTCCGGTCGAACATGTATGCGAAGCGGTGGAGGTCTGGCCATTCGGGGTCTCTGGTCATGGCTTTGACCTCTTCGGGGAACTTCGGCCACAGGTCCTTGCGGTCGTGTGCCAAATCGAGTGCATCCATGATTGCCCCGTCCCATTCGCCGCAGTCGATCTCCTCCATGGCGTCTTCCTCGATGTCCGGGTTGAGTCCTTCGACGACCTTCAGTGATTCGAGGGAGAGTCGCGTCATGCGCTCCGATGCGGCGCTCATGGTTGCCTCCACTTCTTCGACCGGCTTGCCTTCACGTCGATTCTACCGTTTTCGGTGTTTCTGGTCACGCCTTCGCCTCCGACCGGATATGCGCGGTCGATGACGTATTCGCCGTCCTGCAGGTACGCCTTGACTTCGATCTGGACCCCATCTATGGTTTTCCCGAATCGATGCAACGCCCTAGAATCGGGAGCGTCGATATGCCAGTCGGGTGTTTCGATGGTCCGGTTGATGGCCGTGGCGATTCGCCGTTCGTCCCATTGCCGCGGGAATTCGGTTTTCCCGGCGACTCCGGTGCCGTACAGGTGGCCGCCGCGTCTGCCGTCGCCTTCGCCTCGCAGGATGTGGTTCAGCGTCTTGTCTCGGAGCCCGGCGATCTTCCTGTCGTACCGTTCGGCCCGGCGGGCGGCGAGCGCCGTTTTGGTTCCGCGTATCGATCGGGAGTCCCTGAACGCGCCGTTGCGGCGCATGATCGGCAGGATGTCCTGCGCGGTGCGCGGGGTTCGTTCGGGCAGGCTTTCGGCGGCCTTGTAGTATTCGTCGATCCACTGCTGTTCCTGCTGGGTGGGTTCCCAGTCGCCGTAGACGACCTCGACGGTGCACCCGCAGTGTGGGTGGTATTTCTTGCCGTCGCTGGCGCGCAGGCCGGCTTTCTTCGCGTTGGTGTAGACGGGGCCGCGCGTGACGAGCATTGCGCAGAACGCGCAGGGGTCGCCGTCGGACACGCGCCGCCATCCGATGGCGCGCGTGTCCTGTTGCGCCCAGTGTTCGATGGCGGAGCGGCCTCCGGTGAGCACGGCCTCGTGGAAGACGCCGAGGAACAGTTCGCGTGCCTTGCGGTAGGCGTCCTCGGGGGTGTCTCCGGAGGCGAGGTGCCATTTCACGTTCGTGGATCCGAGCCAGTCGAGTTTTTCGCCGGCACGCCGGCGGTCGAACTGCTGCACGCCGATCTCGATGCCCGGGCCTTCGCCGGTTTCCGCCTCGCGGTATTGCGGCAGGTATGCGAGCGCGGCCTGTTCGCTGATGCGCCACCATGTCTGTATGAGGTTGAGCATGGTGCGTTTCCAGATCGGCTGCGTGCCGGTGAGGTCGTTGAGGTCGAGGGTGGCGTCCCAGGCGCGTCGCGCCTGGCTGTCGGCGGTGATGGCGAGGCTGACTTGGCGTCGGCGGTGTTGGTCGGTCAGGAGCGCGCCTTTACCGGTCGAGGCCATCGTCGCCTCCGGTCGTGGCCGGCGCGAGCTGGCTGGCGTACGCCTGAACGGCCAGGGCGTCCGCGTCGGGATGGTTCTCCTTCCATGCGCGCCATGAGTCGGCTCGTGTCTTGGTGACGCCGGGGATCATGTCCCAGAGCTCCTCCTGCGGCACGCCGAGCATCTGGCTGGCCTTGCCGAGCGCGTCGACGGCCTGGCTGACGGTGCGCGTGTCGGTGTCCTCCCACAAGGGGGTCAGGTCGAAGTTGGCCGCGTCTTCGGTGCGGCCTTCGATGCCGGCGGCGAGGCGCAGCGCGTCGAGGTGGCCGACGCCGAACGACTTTCGGCGCTCGTTGCGTTTCGCGTAGAAGCCGGCGCGGGATTCCTCGATGCCCGCGTCGCCGACGTTGACCATCTTGCCGAACGCGGTGGTGGGGGTTTGGCTGACGGCGGCGAGTTCCTCCACGTCGGCCTGGCGCGCGTTGACGAGGTTGTCCAACGAGGTCTCCGGCAGGGTGCCGAACTTCACGTCCGGCCCGCCGGCGAGGATGTCCTCCTGCGCGAGTTTGGCCTTCCTGTCCTCGCGTTGCGCGTCGGACAGTTCGGTCATGTCCAGTCCGGTGGCGGTGCGCACGCGCCAGCTGTTGTAGTGCTGGGCGAGCATGCGGTCGTAGTTGTCCTTGTTCAAGCGGTTGGCGAGCGCGATGTAGGGTTCGACCTCGCCGGGGGTGCGTCCTTCGAGGTCGATCTGGTTGGTGAAGCGGATAGCTGGGCAGACGGGTTGTCCGTTCGTGTCGGTCGCGTTGTGCGGGGTGGCGTCGGCGAATGTCCACGCGCCGTCGGCGTGGATCCATGTCCAGATGTTGTATGCGTCCCACAGTTCGAGGCTTTCGCGTGTTTCGTTGAGGCGTCGGCGTCGCATGAACAGCTGGGGGTATGTGTCGCGGGCGGGGTCGTCGTACAGGGCGATGGCCTCGCGCGGGCTCCAGCATTCGATGCGCGCGCGGATCCCGTCGGGCCCGTCGGCGGCGCGTACGGTCTCGTAGGCGGTGCCGTAGGCGATGGCGGCCTGGTGCAGGGGTATCTGCCGGGCGGTCATGCGCGAGCGGTCCCATGGTTGCCAGAATTCGCGTGCGCGGGTGTGGTTGTCGTCGTCGCCGGGCACGTCCACGCCCTCCAGGTAGAGGGTCTGGGCGAGCGTGGTGACCACGAGGCGCAGCCATGGCGTGTGGCCCATGTCGCGCAGCATGCGGTGTTCGGCCGTGGCCTTCTTGAGCCGGATGGGCTTGGGGTTCCACCGCCACCAGCGGTCGATGCGGTCCAGCCGGGGCAGTTCCGCGTTCCATGCCGGCAGCGCTTGGCCGGTCAGGGCGGCGAGCGCTTGGGTTTCGCTTTCGTATGCGTTCACCATATCTGTCCGCCTCCTTGTTTTCTGGCGTTGAGGTATTCGCGGCGCATGCCGCGGGCGGCGATGGCGCAGAACGCGAGGTCGATCTTGCGTTTGGATTCGCGGCCTTCCTTGGCGATGCTCATGCCGGCGCGGGTGGGTTGGCGGCGCGCGTTGAGCATGTGCCGTCGCAGGCGCGCGTCGCCGTCGTGGGGGAAGTCCTTGTCGGCTATGGCGGTGTAGGCCTGGTCGACGTAGGCGACGAAGCGTTTCTGCACGTCAAGGCGGGCCATGTCGAACATGACCGCGTGCCGGTCCCGTCCCTCGGGCCTTGCCCAGAGCTTGAGCCTGCGCCCGTAGTCGCGGTGCCATGCGTCGAACAGGGGATCCCAGTAGTGCAGTCCGGTTTCGTCGTCGAGCACGTGGCTGGGGTCTCCCCAGAAGGCGACGACGTGCCAGCGGCGCATGGCCTCGCGTACGGTGTCGTCCACGCCTTCGCGCGGCACCTTCCACGTGTCGCCGCGTTTGCCGGGCGGGCGTTGCCACAGTCCGAGGGGTTTGACGAATCCGTCGGCGACGCGGCATGCGACGAGCGCGGTGGCGTCGTCGGTCAGGGAGCAGTCGAGGAACATGACGATGGCCTCGCCGTCCCCGAGTTCGAGTTCGGGGTGCTCGTTGGCGTCCCATTCCTGGCTGGTGACGTAGGCGTCCTCGGGGGCCTGGCATTGGTTGAACCATTTGCGCCGGGATTCGCTGACGGGGTTCTTCGGGTTGATGATCTCCTTGAGGATGCGTCGCGTGGACAGCCAGTCGCTGTCGCCGCGCACGTCGGCGATGACCTTGGGGATCGATTCCTCGGTCATGGGGGTGTCCGGGGCGGCCTCGATGGAATCGTAGAGCAGCCCGAAGTCCATGTATTTCGGCCTGAGCCCCTTGTCGGGGCTGCCGGGGTCGCCCTGCGTGCCCTCCCACGCCTCGCGCACCCTCTGCGCGACGCTGTCCTCGCCGTCCCGGTAGGCGTTGCAGATGTCGAGCATCTTCGCGTTCACGCCGTCGGCGCTTTTCGCCGCGTTGCCGGAGAGCACGCCGTCCATGTCGTGTCCGCCGTTCGACGAGTTCCAGTTCTGGGTCTCGTTGCGGATCAGGAACGTGGGCCGTCCGCCCTCCAGGGCGAGCGGCGAGCTGGTGACGGCCTCGATCTGGCGGCTGTCGCCCAGGGCGTACATGTTGAGCTTGCCGAGCTGGATGCCGTAGTGGCGTCTGGTCTCCATGGGGATCAGGCCCGGCAGCAGCTTCATGGTGTTCTTGGTCTGCTCCTGGCTGACGGCGCACACCTGCACCCACGCGTTCGGCTCCTCACGCCCCACCGGCTCGCCGGTGCGCGGATCCCAGTGGTCGAAGGTGAGCGGCGCGAAGCAGCTGGCGACCGCGCCGCCGGCGGCCATCGGGTCCTTGCCCCACCCCTTGAGCCGTTGGAGCACCGCGTTGTCGTGCAACGGTCGGCCCTCGTCGTCGAGCGCGTAGAACCACAGCCAGAAGCGCGCCTGCTCGAGCGTCCATTTCCATGGGGTGCGCGCCTTGGAGTCGCGCAGCCAGTAGCCGCACCACGCGAGGAAATCCCATCCGAGCGTGTGCTCGGGCAGCAGCCAGCCGCCGTCCGCCCCGCGCTTCCACGTGGGGCCGATGAGCGTCGGGCCCGTGTTCCATCGGCGCGCCGGCTCGTCGGCGAGCGCGCGGCGGTACCAGTCGGCGATCTCGGTGAGTTCGCGTGTCCTGTCGGGGATCAGTGCGGCCGCGTTGTCGTTGCGCAGCCGTGCCATCAGCCGAACGCCTTGCTCCAGCGGGAGTCGGCGACGGCGCGCATCCGTGCGCTTCTCGTTCCGGGTGTGTCGGCGGCGGCCTGTTCTTCGGGTTCGGGCATGTCGAGCCGGTTGAGGAGGTTGGAGAGGTGGTTTTCGTCGGCGCGCAGCTGGGCGAGGAGCGGGTGGGCGACGATCTGGCCCTGGCTGCCTTCGACGGTGTAGTCGTCGCCGATGGCGCGGCGTTCCTTGACGATGCGGTCGGCGGTGTGGCAGGCGTTTTCGAGGTCGCGGTATTCGGCTTCGGTGAATTCCCATCTGGCGGTCAGGTCGCGCCATAGGCGTTGTCCGCGCCCGTCGCGGGTCAGGCCCGTGGGCATGCGGTGCTTGGTGGGTTTCGGCGTGGGCATGCCATTGTCTCCTTCCCGTCTATCGGAGTCTTTCGATCACGTCGAACAGGAACGTGAGGTCGGCGAGCGTGGCCGGCGCGTGGTGCCATGGGCGGCCGGTGACGGTCATGTAGCGGTCGCGGCTGTACGCCTCTGCGGTGACGAGCCCGCGCGCCCTGACGCCGGTGCGGGGCGCGCAGCGTCCCCAGATGTGCAGCCCGTCGCCGGAGGGGCTGGTCTCGATGTAGGTTCTGCCTTCCACGGGGGCGAGGAGCATTTTGGCCCAGTCCGTCAGGTGGTTGCGCCTGTCGTAGCAGTGGTCGAGGTCGATGCACGCGAACCCGCCGCCGAGTGCGAATCCGAGTCCGTCGCCCGCTGTGGAGCCGAGCGCGTCCCACCATGCGCACCATGTGGCCGGGTCGGTGCTGGACGCGGGACGGCCCGCGATGGTGATGGGCCGCTTGGTGGTGCCGTCGCCGCGTGTGACGCGCTTCCAGCGCAGCCACCGGTCGGCGTGCGTCATCTCGTACGGTATCGCGTTGCGCCCGGCCCGCCGCTCGCGCATGGCGGCGGTGCGGCAGCGGTCGGAGCAGTAGCGGCGCGGCCTGCCGCGTCCTGCCGCATCCATCGCGCTTCCACAGTATTCGCATGTCCCGTTCACACAATCCACTATATCGTGACATCGCTTAAAAAACAATATAACAGCCATATTCCAACGTTTTATTCATAACGTGACATGGCTTGAAGAGGTGAAAGACGGGCGGCGAGGAAAGCGTCGCGCGAACGTGGAAGGCCCCAGCGAGCCGAGGAAACGGCCACGGGAGGGGCGAACGGGACAAGACCGGCGGAAAACGACGCAGGAGGAAAAACGGGGATTCCAGGCGCATGCACAACCGGAGGTGCTATCCGGCGGTTATGCCGGTGTCGCCGGGGAGTCCCCTCCCACCCGGCGTGGCGTCCAGTCTAGCAGTCCGGGTTGTCTTTCGCTCGGATGCAGTCTCATGAGCTTGCGCCGCCGGTTGCGTTCGGCGTTCTCCCGCTCGGTCTTGGCTTTGTGGCATTCGTGCGACAGCCATTGAAGGTTGTCGAGGTCGTGGTCGTCGCCGGCAACGATGTGGTCGCACTCCGTACCCACCCCGTTGCATCCGGGGGCATGGCTGGCGGCCTGGCATCTGCCGTGTGCGCGTGCTCGGACGGCGGCCTTGCGCCGCCCCCAGTCGGAGGGCAGCCGGTACCGCCTGTCGCTGGTGTACCAGCGCTCGCGTCGGCTCGCGGAGGGCATGGCATCCACCTCTCTCCACCGTCGTGGTCGGCGTGTCGTTGTGCTCCCGCCTTACATATCTATAGTAATTATATTACTATAGATATATCGACCAAGGAAAGGAGGTGAACATGGAACTCAAGGATTGGATGCAACCCATCACCAGCTGGGCCGCCATAGCGGTGACCATCTGGGTCGAGGTCCGCAGGGGCAAGCCCGACAAGAAGGGCCGGCCCAAGCGGAAACGCAGAAAGAAGTACAACGGGTTCCGGCTAGACCTATTAGCCGGAACCCCTCCGCCAATCCTATATTCCATGGAACATCATGAGCAAATCAAGAACACTGGGCGTCATGAGCATGCTGTTCGCCGTCATATCCGCCATGTTTGCATCGGCGGGACAACCCTACGGGGCTGCGGGATTCGCCGTGGCCGCCGGGCTTGCCGGCCTGTTCGCGGGCTGGAGGCGCAACGATGGCGACTGAATACCTCGGCGTCAAGCAGGTCGCCGAACGCCTCGGCATAACCAGTGGCGGCCTGCTCAACCTCAAGCTCCCCGAACCCGACGCCATGATAGGCCGCACGCGCGGCTGGCTCCCGAAGACGATCGACGAGTGGAACGCGAAGCGTCCCGGTCGGGGCGTCGGCGGAGGCAGGCCACGCAAGCACGCGGACTAGCCCGCGTCGAATGTCCGCGCGAAGCGCTCGCAGGCCTTGAGCAGCAGCGCCTCGAACCCTTGTGGCTGGATATGCGCAAGCCCTAGAAGAGCGCATCTTCTAGGGCTTTCACACTAATCCTGATACGAAGTATACCACGGGGTGGCGGCAGCCCACTCCCGCCTGGAAAAGTTTTCTCGCGCTTTGGCCGCTTCCCGTCGCGCGAAGCTCATCAGACGCGGGTCGTCGTATGCCTTGCAGGCGTCCAGATACAGTCTGATGTCTTCTTCGTTTTCGAGATGTTCGGCGGTGTGCCATCCGGTGAATTGCGGGGTGGGCATGTCAGGCGTTTTGGAGATCGCTGTATCGGCGTTCGAGTCCTTCGCGCAGGACTTGGCTGTAGTTGATTCCGGCCTGTTCGCCGAACGTGTCGAGCCATGCGGGGATAGTGACGTTCTTGCGCACTGATTTTCTGCCGTATTTTTCGGCGTAGGAGTCCATGTCGAGGCTGATGAGGGTGACGATGCCGCCCGGTTCGTCGGGTTTCACGTCGGCGATGTTGGTGGCGTGCGGCTCGTGGCGTCCTTCCTCGAGTTCGCCGAGCACCCAACCGCTGGCGGCGTCCACTGCCATGTCGAGCGCTTCGGGCAGGTTCCGGCCTTCGGTGACGAGGCCGGGCATGTCGGGGCAGAGCACGGTGTACCCGCCGGGGACGCCGGATGGGTAGAGGACGACCGGGTAGACGAGTTTCATTTGATTCTTCTTTCGTTGATTCCGGCTTGTTTCCATATCGATCTGACGGTGAAGGGCGCGAGGTCTCCGCTGTGTTTGGGGACGGTGACCCTTCCGGGCTTGTCGGGGTGCGTGTACTGGCAGTGGCTTCCGCTCTGCGAGTAGAGTCGCCATCCGTCCTTGCGGAGTATCTTCTCGATTTCCTTGAACCTCACACCCATCATCATACGCATTATGCGTATTACCGTCAAGCCTTGGACATGGCGAAAGCCACTATCTCGCGGATGCTGAACTCCCAATAGCCGCCTTCGACCGGCTTGCTGCCGGGCAGCTTCCCGCGTCGCAAAGCATCGGTTATTGTCTTGCGGCTGACCTCGTACCCGTAGTTTTCCCTGAGCCATTGACTCATGCCTGCCGGGGTTTTGGTGAGGTGCATGGCTTCGGCCTTGGCTCGGCTTTGCTCCCGCAGCTCGGTCACGTTGACGGGGTTGCCGCATTTGCAGAGCCTCAGCGTCTCGCCTTTCGCGGCGAGGACTTCGCGTCCGCATTCGGGGCACATGCCGACGATCCTACGCGAGCGTGGCAGGCGGTCGACGATCCGCTCGATTCGCTCGCATGCCCGGGTGAGGCGCCGCATGTGCCATCCGGCGTTCGACGCCCTGCACAGGAGGGGCAGGATGACTGGCGCTCGTTTTGCGAGCCATTGCCACCTGCCGAGCCATGTTCCCGCGTCCGCGCATGCCTGTTCGATGGCCTGCTCGGTCTGGTCGAGCAGGTCGACGGCGTGCAGGTCGACGGGTGCGGGCGCGTCGCCTCCCTGCGGCCTGCCTCCGTTGCCGGGCTCCGTGAGACGGTATTCTCGGCGCGCGACCGACTGGAGCCGGTACAGGTTGACGCGCAGCCGGTGCAGGAGCCGCGCGTACCCGCGCCGGCACGCCTTGCACAACGTCCATGACTCCTCGACCGGCTTATCGCAGTTCTGGCAGTTCCGATCCATTTTTACGCTCCTTCTGCAGACGTATACGGGCATATAAATGCGCATAAAAGCGCCTAGAACATGGGCGGTTCGATGAACAGCGGTCGCATGCGCTCCGCCCGCTCCCGACGCTCCCGCTCCGCGGCGCGCTGACGGATGATCGCGCTCGCCTCCTGCGGGGTGACGCCGAGGATCCTGCATGTTGTCTCGATGTCGACGCCGCGCTCGTGCCACGTGACGACCATCTCCGCCTTGCGTTTCGTGACGGCCATGATCAGTCCTCCACCTTGTCCGCGCCGTCAGCGTGCGCCCAGTCGCAGGACATGGCCGCTTCGGTATAGCCGTTGTAGAAGACGCAGGTGACGCGCCTCGTGTCCGGCATCGTGACCGTGCACGTCTGGAATTTGCTGGAGTCTGAGCTGCACTGCGACCGGGTGGCGGATTCCGTGGTCGAATCCTTCGGCTCGTGAGGCGTGCTCCCGCATCCCGCGAGCGCGAGGAGGAATACCGGTGTGAGCAGGAACATGGTGATGGCGGTCAGGCCGATGCCGGCGAGTGCGAGTGGTTTTCGTTTTCTCATTTCGAGTGTTTCCTTCCTTGTCTGGTGGCTTCCGTGTTCCATGCGCGTATGGCTTCCTTGAGGTCGGTGTGGCTGGTGATGATGAGGATGCCGTGGTGGTGTTGGCAGAAGCAGGCCCAGAACTGTCGTATGGCGGATGTTTTCCGGTTGACGGCCCGGGCAAACGGGTCGAATCTGATGTTTTGGCTGCCGCAGGTCGGGCATGGCACTGGTTTGCGCCATTTGCGCAGTCGTGTCTCCTTGAATGCGGTCTTCGTGGTTTTTTCCTTCGTTGTCATCGCCATGTTCCCTTCAGGAGTTTGCGGTACCGCTTGTAGTCGTTGATGTCGCGTCGGATGCAGTCGCGTACCCTGTGCGTGCCGGCATGCGTCTTGTATGGGTCTTCGGGGCAGTCCAGGAACGTGAGGTAGCGGCGGAGCGTGGTCAGGTCGAACTTGCGGTAGGACAGCCACCTGTTCGGGTTCAGGCCGAGTCGTTTCAGGAAGTCGATGTCGAAGTCCACGTTCGTTCCGGCCGGGACCAAGGTGAAGCGTTGCGTCAGGGATTCGAGATACTCCTCCACGGCGTTCGCGACCGCTCCCACGCAGTCGTTCCTGTAGGAGCCGTTCAACAGCTCGAACAGGATGCCGTTGTCCGTGTGCATGGAGAACACTATCGGGCTCATGTCCAGCAGGTCGAGATAGTCCGGATGGATGATGCGATGCAGGGATCCATACGAATGTTCTCCCAGCACGTCGGTGCATTCCATGCCGACTTCCAACGGCAGACTGTCGTCCCTGTCCGTACCGGTCGTTTCGAAATCGAGCCAGAGCAGCGCCTCCGGCTTCATGTTCCGGTCTTTATCCTGTTTCCTCATGATTGTTCCTTCCAATCGCTTTGCCATTCGATGATTTCGATTTGCGTGAGCCGTTGCGCCGTGCCGTCAGACAGCAGCCACCACCAGTCGCCGTTCCAGTCGCGTATCGGCACGCTGAGCGGATCCCGCCAGCTCGGGATGATGTAGCCGAACCGTTCCGACTCGGCCGGATGCGCGTGCGCCCAACCATGACAGCCGGTCGTGCCGGAACCGCACAGTTCGACGATGTTGCACGGCAGGTCACGCACGGCGGGATCGGCACGACGGCGCAACTGCCTGTGGTGGCCGCTCCTGCCAGGCCATAGTGACGGGTCGTGGATGTTCGTCCCGCAGCGCAGGCAATGCCAGCCCTGACGTTGCAAGGCGACGCGTTTCGATTCCTGGAATTGCCGGTCGCTCATCGTCGCTCCCTTCCGAACTGGTCGAGCAGGTTGAGCAGGTTGATGCAGGTCGAGCAGTCGCGTTTGATATCGCGGATGCGGTCAAGGTCCATATCGGCGAGCGCCGGGCTTTTGAGCGCGTCGAGTTCCAATCGGTCCGCGGCCTGGATTGCCGATGTGAGGATGCCGGTCATGTGTGCGATGGTCATGGCGTTCATGCCGCCGCCTCCTGTTCGAACAATTGTTCGGCCAATACGTCGCCGGGCACGTTTGCGAGCTGACGGCGCAGCATGTCCGGGTCCACGCCCTGGTTGAGCAGGTCGGCGACCTTGCATGCGAGCTCCATGTACGTGTCCGTGCCTTCGCAGGAGATCGGGCCGAGTACGCGTTTGACCTCTTCGCTGCCCCACGTATACCGTCGGCGAGCGTTGGAATCCTTTGGCGTGGCGAATCCGCGTTCCTTGCCTGTGACGAGCCAGTTGCGGTATTTCGCGTTCCAGTCGGCCGAGCGGGCTCCCGAGTCGAGGGCCCTGTCGCGGAATTTGTCGGCTTCGGTGTCGCAGTCGATGCCGAGCCGGTCGGCGAGCGCCTGATGCTCCTCGGTGGGTTTCCAGTCGGCTGGTATTGGGATTGGTTTTCTCGCGCGCGCGTTACTCTCTCTAGGTTCTATATAACTTTCTTCCTTATATAGGTTTGGGCGTAGTGATACTGCGCCCCTAATTGCGCCTCTAACGGCTGTTTTTTGCGCCCCTAATTGCGCCTCTTGGCTGTTTTGGGGCGTAGTATGCTGCGCCTCGGATTCGTTCTTTTTTTAGGGGCGCAGTTTTTGCGCCTCTAAAATCCTCCATGCTGAGGTTCCATACGATCGGACGGTGGCGTCCGTAGTGTTCGGTGAGCCTCTGGTCACCCTTGACGATCAATCCGGATGCCTCCAGGTCGTGCAATCCATGCTGGATGGTGCGGCGACTGTACCCGGTGAGAGCGCACAGGCGCTTCTGGGATGGGAACGCGCCACGGCCTTCGGTGTCGGCGTGGTCGGCGAGCGCGAGGAGGATTCGGAGAAGCGACCCTTTGGTCATTTCGGCGGGCACGTCGTACATGGCCCATTCCAATGCCTTCATGCTCATGATTCGTCATCTCCTCCACCGAGGTACGCGCCCTTGAGCGCCTTCCTCTCGTCCTCACTCACCTGGTAGCCAATCCGTTCCAGCACGTCGTACCAGACGCGCATCTCATCAACGCCGCGCATCGTGCGCCACGCACGCCAGCCGGCGTTGGCCTCCTGTCGTGCGGCCAGCACGTCGAGGATCCGCAGCGGCCTGTCCCTCAACACCATGCGGATCAGGTCGAGGTTCTCCTTGCATTCCAACGACCAGTGCTCGTCGTCATGCTCGGTGATCGGCAGATTCCATCCAAAACCGATGAGCGCCTCCACGACACCCTCGCCATGGATTAGCCGGCCATTCACGAACATCGAACCCCAGCCGACCGTCTCAGCGAGCGCGAGTTCGCAGATTCCCGCCACTGTCTGTTCGCGGGTGAGCGTGTGGAGGTTGGTTTTCAGCCACGCGAAACGCGTGTCCCTCGCGTTCGCGGCGCGCGTCCATCTCTTCGACGACCGCGGGCACGGTCGAGAGTCCCGCCTGTCTGGCCGCGGCGAGCCTGCGATGGCCGATGACGACGCGGTACTGCTTGTGTCCGTCGATGTCCGTCTCGCCGTTCGGCGTGACCAATAAAGGCTGTTTGATGCCCTGGCTTCGGATGCTCGACGCCAGTTCGTCGATGTCGCCGACCTGCTTGCGTGGATTGTTTGGATTGGCGTGCAGGTCGTCGACCTGCAGATTCTCTATCGTGATGCCCATGATTCATCCTTTGGTTCTCTAAAATTCCGGTTCGGCAGGCTGTCCGAACGAGCCGAACGACGAGGAAGACGTGGCCTGGTCGGTGCCCCACGGGTCGGACGGCGGCAACGAATCCGCAGCGGCCGCCCCGCCCGTATAGCCGGCCGGAGCGGAGTACGGATTGCCATACGCTCCAGCCGTACCCCGCTGCGCCTTGGCCACCTGCGCCGTCGCATACCGCAGGGAAGGGCCGATCTCATCCACCTGCAATTCCACGGAGGAACGCTTCTGATGCTGCTCGTCCTCCCACGAATGCTGCGTCAGCCTGCCCTGGGCGACCACACGCATGCCCTTGGCGAGACTATTGGCGCAATGCTCCGCCAGATCACCCCACACCGTGCAGCGGAGGAACAACGCGTCCCCGTCGACCCACTGCTGCGACTGCCGGTCGAACGTGCGAGGAGTGGACGCGATCGTGAACCCGGCCACGCTCCGACCGTTCTTCGTCGACCTCAACTCAGGATCCGCGGTCAGATTGCCCACCACCGCGATGATCGTCTCACCAGCCATCAGAACCTACCTTTCACGGCGAGAGTCTTGATGATGCGGATGGTCTCGCCACCATCCCTGGTCTTCACCATGTGCGACAACTGCGCGGCCGCTCCCTGATGGAAAACGTCGCCAGGCATCGCCTCCAACACGGGAGACGCGACCTCGGACACGAACCGTCCCACCAGTTCGGTGAAGCGCACGCCCAACGATTCGAGGATCACCAGCTCCTTCCACGTCTCGCTCTCCATCGCCCGACGGCACGCCTCTGCGACGGCCCTGTCGCCACGCGTCATCCTCCCCTCGTCGGCGCCCATGACGGGCGCGTTCGGACCGAAACGCCAATGCGGCAGAATCTCCTTCATCGGTTCCTCCCTTGACCTTGATTGATTGATATGAGCCGGACCGCTGGACGCCATGACAGCAAGTAAGCGCGCCCATCGTTCCCACACCCCAGGAAAGCTGAACGAAACGGGGATGCGGGCGGCGTTGACGGTCCGGCCAAGCGCCGGCGGGAGGATTCGAACCCCCAGCGGAACGGACGACGGTCGGGGAATGCGAGAGTGCATGCGTGAAAATGCAATGTGAGATGAAAGGACACGCACCCCCCGGTTCCGCGCCATCCCGCGTCCTTGTACGCCGGCGAACACCATGTCAGTCGTCACCGCCGTCCCTGGGCGCGAACCGCACCACCAGCCACAAAGCGGTGGCGAGATACACGCCCTCCACCACAAACGCGCCCGCAAGGCTCCCGCCATGCCAGGTGAGCATGAGCGTCACGCTCACGACCAGGCCGACCACGGCCAGCGCGAACTTCACACGCCTGAGCGTGTAGTTCGGCCTCCCCTTTTCGGACCTGTCCTCGATGCGATAGTCGTTGTCGGTCATCTTGCGCCTCCGATGCTTTGAATGAATGTCCTTGCCTGGTCTTTTCCGATGCTCGCCAGCTCGTGGCTTCCGTCGATGTCGAGTTCCATGAGGCTTGCGCCCTTGCCCGTGACGCGAATCGCGTAGCCGGTCAAGCCGAACATGATCACCGTGTCCCTCGGCGGTGCGGGTGGTGTCAGCAGCGTTTCCGCGTCGATTCTCCTGAGTGTCATCACAGCTCCTTGCGAATGTCGTTCATGCTTACTCCTCCAACGATTTGACGTATCGGTCCATTTCCTCGCGCCTGATGTGGCGGCGGGAAGGCGTTCCTCGTTTGCTTGGCGGACGAAACGTGTCTATGTCGCCCTGGTTGACAGCCTGCCGGAGGCCGTCGTAGTCGATCCCGTACAGGCTCGCGGCCTGCGGAATCGTCCATGCAAGCCTGTCCTTCAACGGGATACGGCTCGCATCCTTGAGCTCGTTCTGCAAAACCATCACGCGCCTCCTTTGCGTGTGTAATGCCGGGCGGCGTTAGGAGAACCGCCCGGCCCTCTCCTAAAATCGGTGTCACCCCGCATTTCCGACGTGCGGGCCGAACAGTTAGGAGAAGAATTATGAGTGACAGACTCACGCTCGGCACCGGAACCGGCGAACCGGTTCACGTGGAGCTTGCCGATGGACAGGATCGAGCGAGCCTTGAGGAGGATCTGATGGAAGCGGCCAGGAACGGTACGGTCGTGACCGTCAAAGGATCCGTCAAGGGCACCAGCTCGGACACCATCCACATCAATCCGTCCAACGCGCTGTGGTGGGCGATCGACGACGCCCCCAGGCAGACCGTCGGACGCCTTTACTGACATCGCCGTCTCGTGGTCAAGCTGCGCGTCGATACGCGGCTTGACCGCTTTCATGTCGTGTTCCGGGAACACTAGAAGGTATGCCGCGATGCCGTCGCCGTCCTCGTAGCGGAACAGTTTGACGCATTCCTCGTCAGGAATCTCAATGTTGAGGTTTCCCATCACGCGCCTCCTTTGCGTGTGTGATGCCGGGCGGCGTTAGGAGAACCGCCCGGCCCTCTCCTAAAATCGGTGTCACCCCGCATTTCCGACGTGCGGGCCGAACAGTTAGGAGAAGAATTATGAGTGATGCGACAAGCTGGTTTTATTCCGCGCAAACGCATTTCAACAACGCCTCCAATTCGGCGACGGATTACTCGCAGCGTGAGCTTGCGAAGGGATTGAACGATCTCGCGTATGCGATGACGCTTCTGGATAAATCCGTTGATGAGACGAAGTTGTTGATTCGCCGAGTCCGTAGGTAAGCCTCGCCGCCTTGATGACGCTGACGTAGTCGCCGCCGGTATAGGATCCGTCCCTCAGCTGGCGGCGGCGTATTTCATAGACACCCATCACGCACTCGCTTCCAACGACGGCTGAGCGCGACCCCAATACCGGTCGATGAAGTAGCGCTGCCCCTTGCCCGTGACCTTCGGAGTGCGGCTGACCGTGGTGTGCCCATCCGCATGGGTGACGGTGGTCTCCTTGATGCGGAACAGGCCGAGGTCCATCGCACGCTGTGTCGGCACGTTGCGATTCGAACCGGACTTGCCGAGATACCCGTCAGCCTGCAGGAGGCGGAACAGTCTGTTCTGGCCGATGTCCATCCCGTTCTGCCGGAGCATCTTCGCGAGCTCGCCGACCAGGCACGTGCCGTCGGACGCGGCTACGGCGTCCGCGAACCGCGCTTTCGGCTCCAGTTCCACGATGCGCGTCTGCTGTTCGGCGATCTGCTGGTTCTTTTGTTTGATGGTCTTCTGCGCGACGAGCACGGCCTTGGCCATGATGTCCTCATCCGAATCCGACTCGGACGTCGGGATATAACCGCCGGTCCTGCGGATGGACGGCAGGACCTCGTGAGTCACCCAACGCTGGAAACGCTTGACGAACGCCTGCGCCTCTTCATTCTTAACGTATGCCGTTTCGCGGTTAAGAATTGCGCGGTAAAGACCTGACTCAGTGAGAACCGTCATATTCTGCGTTCCACTGGGGGTACTCACTTCGCGTGTACCCCTCTCATCGCCATCGAGATTGCGGGTGAGGTTTGCCGCGTCGCGGTATCCGAGAATCTTGGCGATGTCGGATGCGACGAACATCACCTCGTCGCCATCGGCGAGCGCCCTGACTTTGTTTCCTTCGAATTCGAAGGGCTGGATTTCATTGTTCACTGGATTCTCCCTAGAATCGAGTTTGTGAGTAGTTTTCTTGAGGATCCGGCAGGCTGGACTTCGACCATCATCGCCGGGGCGTCTTTGGCGTGGAACCGCAGCTCGAAGAGTGTTCGGCAGATTCGCGAGAGGGCTTCGAGGCCGTAACCAACGGTTCTGCATCAGTCGCGTTCTCGTGGCGATGGGCCGACGAGCCGAATATGCCGTTGCGCAAGGTGCGCAAAGCGGCGTATAAGCCGGAATGACGCTCCCTTCGCGCAAGACGCCACCCTTTTTCGATTCCATTGAGATAGGTCCACGCTTTATCGAAGCGGTACGGCCCTGAGTTTGACGTGCAGGTGACCACATCGAAATAGCCGGTCTGCTTCACGTCGTCGATCCAATATTCGGATGGAAGCACATCAAGGCATGGGCCTCCGTCGGCTTCGATGGCTCGGCATTTCCAGATGAGAAGCTTGAAATCGCACATCTGACCGGGTTCCTTAGGAATGCTCTTATCCATCCCCGTGCAACCGTTGCCGAAGTCGACCCGGTCAAGCGGTTCACCTGGAATCCACTCGCGAACCTCGGATCTCTTCATCTTCCTCATTTCGGATTCTCCTTTCGATTCATGCGTCGGCGAGCGCCGATTGCTCACGGAATGTTGTTGGTTTCGCGAGGAACAGTTTGGCGAAATACGTCTGCCCCTTGCCGGTCATCTTCGGCGTCTTGTTGATCGTGGTGTGCCCGTCCGAGTGGCTGATGGTCGTCTCCTTGATCTCGAACAGGTGAAGGTCCATCGCCTTCTGTGTGGGCATGTTCCAACTGGAGCCCTTGGCCTTGATGAGCCATCCATGCTCGCGGAGCCAGGCGAACAGGCGCCGTGGGCCGATGTCGATGCCGTTGCTTTTCAGGATCTTCGCGAAATCGCCCACAAGGATGGACGTCCTCGCGGTTTCGACCGCGTTGGCGAACAGGACCTTTCCTTCCTGGGCTTTGAGCTGTTTGGCTTGTTCGTCGACCTTGGATTGCAGCCATCGCATGCTGGCCAACGCCATCTGTTCCGGTGTCATCCGTTCCTGGCCGGCCATATAGCCGCCGTGCTTGCGGATGGATGGCAGCACCTCATGCGTCACCCAACGCTTGAACTCGTGAGCTTCCGGCTTGCGTGAGCTGAGAACAAGGACATACAGACCGGCTTCGTTGACGATATTGGTCTCACCCTGACGCCCTAAGTTGAACTTAGACCGTTCGTCATCATCGAGACGATCAAGCGCCATGCTCACGTTTGAGTGGCCGAGGATGTCGCACACGTCCTTGGCGACGAACCAAGGCTCCCCCGCCTTATCAGTCAAGGTGCGCAATGATGTGCCCTTGAAATCGAACTTCTGGATTTCATTGTTCATTGGATTCTCCCTTCGATTCATGCGTCGGCGAGCGCCTGACACTCATGGTCTGATCTGCTTGATGTTGTCGATTGGCTGGAGGAGCAGCGTTAGCAGCTGCAGAAAAGTCATGTCGAACATTGCAGCGATGTTTTCCATATCGCCCAGCGTGAAGTCTTTTTCTCCATTGAGTTTTCGGTTCACAAGCGGCCGTCCACATCCAATCGTTTTCGCGATATCTTCTTGTGTTTTGTGCCTGCGAGCCATCTCTCCGCGAAGGTTGTCTCTCATAAGTTCCGCTTCGCTTGTCACCAGACCTCCTTTCTTGCTGCTCTTTGCTGACAGTTACAAACTGTATTCAAATGAATACTACCAGATGGGTATTCATTTGAATACTTTACAGAAAGTACACAATTGGGTATCTTTGGACTATGGGAACAAGAGCCAATAACGATGTGACCGCTGGTGCGCGGAGCATCATGCAGTATTGCAAATCACTACAAGCCAAGAGCGGCATGACTGCAACTGAATTCGCAGCGGAATGCGGGTTCAGCCGCAATTATTGGTTTGTTCGAGCTCGTTTTGACGCACCACTAACAATTTCGGACTGCGAGCGCATTGCCAATGTATGCGGGATGACGCTGAAAGAGCTATTCACCCGCGCCCTGGGCAGCGATGCCGCCCGCGCCTACGAGGCCCGCGAGCGCGAATCCCAGATCACCGATGATCTGGTCGACCGTATCGCCGCGCACCCAGAGGACTATGACGTGGCCGCGAACCATGATGAGAATGCTCGTATCGAGTCCCAGACACCCGACGAGTGAGAGGAAAAGACATGTCGAGGAAGAACAGGAAGCCGAGGTTCACTCTTTCGCAGGAGGAGGCCGAACGGCTTATCACGGCCGTCAAGAACGCCGTGGAGGATGTGTTCCGTATGCCGGCGGCCGGCGAGCATAACGCGGAATTCCACGTGAGAGCCGATGACGGGGAGAAATTCACCATCGCCGTCTACCAGGGAACCAAGAACGCGGCAAGGCATCAGATATCAGCCCGCATCACGAAACTGGGAATTCCGCTGATACGCCTATGTGTCAACAGCGGAACGCACAACAATCCCGACGGCACACGAATATCGGGCACGCACTGGCATGTGTACAAGGAGGGAGACGATGATTTGGTGGCGTATCCGGCCGATCTCGAGTCCGATGGATTCGTGGACGCTACCATAGCCTTATTGGATAAGTTCAACGTGATCAAGAGACCAGTCTTCCAGGAGAGCCTGATATGAACAGCATTGAGAGCATCAAGCCCGACGAGCTCATCGAGGAGTATGGTGAATGGCTCAAGCACGAGTCCTCTGCCAAGGACCTCGGAGAGTGGAAGGAGATAACGCTCCCGATGTTCGACCACTCCAACGATGACCTGATCTTCTATGCCAAGACCGCCGGCGATGGCATCATGTTCACCGACGACGGGTACACACTCGAGTCGTTCCGGCAGAACGGCGTCACAATCACGGAGGCGAGGCGCGAGCGCATGGAACGCATCGCCCGCAAATACGGTGCGGGCATCAAGAACGGCGAAATAGTGCTCGAATCGGATGGAAGACGCGGCGATGCCATGAACCGTTACGCGCAGGCCCTCATCGGCGTCGGGTCCATGATGGAGGCCGCGCAGCGGAGGGTTGCGGAATACTTCGCGGATGACGTGGCCGCTGTGCTGGATGGATGCAACGTGTTCTATACGGCAAGCGTCGGCATCCGCGGGGTGTCGCGATACGAACACAGCTTCGACTTCATCTTCCAGCGCAGCGCAAACCATCCGACGAGGTTCTGCCAGGCTCCGAACAAGTTCGACAAGGACGCCGTAAGGAACATCATGTGGGGTTGGGAGGATACGCGCAAGGCCAAGGAACGCGCCGATGCGAAGCTCGTGGTCATCGGAGACGACCGCGAAGGCCCGCTGCAGGACGGGGCGTCCGAAGCGTTCGCGAACTGCGGAGTAAGCGTGATCCCGTATTCGCAGCTGGCAAAGAGGGCCCCGCAGGAGCTGGCCGCGTAGGAAATGGGGACAGTGAGAGCAATCGGCCACATTCGGGCTCACCAGCCTCGACATCTACACACGAGCACTCGGCAGCGAGGCCGCCCGCGCCTACGAGACCAGCGAGCGCGAATTCCGGATCACCGATGATCTGGTCGAGCCGAGATTCGAGGACCTGCCGCCACAGGAGCTTGCTGCCAGCAGGGACATGAACCGCAATCTTGAAGCCGAAACACCGGACGAATGACAGATTTCACGGCTTTGCGAAAACTACTATTGTACACCTTTTTCAAATTATTAAAAATGACCGAATTCGACCACTTTTACGGTGGATAAGTCAAAATCGTTGAAAGGACAACGAAATGCCGGCAGATAATCCATCCTTAACACCGGAACAGCAGCATGACTGCGAACGTCTGCTCGCCAAATCGCAGGAGGCATTCATTCTGGCGATCGAATTGTTCAATCGTCCGACGATCAGATACAGGGTCGAAGGATGCGCGTTCTTCCTGTGCAACGCGTGGGAGCTCATGCTCAAGGCGTATCTGATCAAACAAGACGGGTACGAGTCAATCTTCTATCCAGGCAAAACACAGCGCACGCTCTCCCTGACCGACTGTATGAAAAAAGTGATGACCAACGACAAGGATCCCGTCCGTCTCAACCTCGAATCAGTCGACGAGCTGCGCAACACAGGCACGCACTTCGTGGTCGAAGAATACGAGATCACCTATGGTCCGATATTCCAAGCCAACATCCGCAACTACGACGACAAGCTCCGCGACTGGCACGGCATCGAGATATGCAACAGAATCCCCGACAACTACCTCGTGCTCTCCGTCAACCGCACCGATCTTGACGGCGAGACGCTACGAGCCAAATACACTCCGGAGGTCGCTGAACGTCTGCTGCGCATGCAGACATCCATAGACCAGACCACCGAGAAGGAAAGCAATACCAAGTATTCGGCGTATTTCCGCACCGAATTCGTACTGTCCAAGAAAAATGATGGCATTGCAATCCATGTGGACAACAATGCCGATGTGAACGCACGTATCATCAAGCAGGTTGTGGATCCGACGAGCAGATATCCATACCGCACCAAGAAACTCATCGAGCTGGTCAACAGAAACCTCAAACGTCGCAGCGTCAGCTTCGTATATAGGGATGATCGGAACGCTAAATTCAACAAATACCATTTCAGTCTCTTCGTCGGCTGCTATGACATGAAGCAGGATGAAAGATACTGCTATGACCTCTCATTGTCCGAAGAGCAAAGAAAGGGAAGCCACTCGTACATCTACTCGGAAAAGGCTGTCACATTCATCGTGGACGAAATAGCCAAGGATCCGCAGCATATCATCCAAAAGCTGAGAGACAAGATGAAAAGGATGGGGAAATGATACAAGGCCAACCCCAGGGGCAAAGGAATTCTCGACCCAAAGTCTTACTCCCATTCGGGAACCCAGCCGTTATCCACTCAAGTTGACCTTGTGGTTATAAACCTACACCATCCATATGTCAATTGTCGCAAATCGTTGGGAAAGAATGGCGTGTCCAACTCTATCGGAACGCCTGCGAGGGAGGTCATCGCAAACGGTCAGCATGAGCATCGACAGCATCCGGCACACGAACGCCTTCGGCGCGAACGACGTCGATTCGTTCCGAAATTGCGCCGAAAACGATCGCATCCATATTGTCGAGCAACCATTACCGGACGGACTGTGCGGCGCATGGCACGAGACGAGCCGCACCATATTCCTCCACGACCGGCTCAACCAGCGCCAGCGCCGCTGCACATTGTGCCATGAGCTCATCCACGCCAGACACCACGACCCCGGATGCGGCAGCCAATACGGAGTCAGATGCGAGCGCCGTTGCCGCAGGGAGACGGCGTTGGCGTTGATATCGCCGGTGGATTACGGCATGGCCGAGACGGTGTACGAGGGCAACACGTGGATGATGGCAGTGGAATTGGGTGTGACCATCCAGGTGTTGAACGACTACCGGCGGTTATTGTACGATTCCGGCGTGTGCGTGCAGTAGTCTTATACGCCTTTATGTGTGCTTATAGAGCCTTATACCCGTTCGGATTCCTTATAAAAAAGACCCCCGGCCGCCCGCATACCGTGAGCGCCGGGGTCTAATTTATTTGGTCTGAAGTGTTTACGACTTGTGTTTTTCGCCTTTAGTGTCGCGGTGTCTGTCGTGGAACGGGAAGAGGCTGCGTGCGATGACCCAGAGGATGCCGATAATCTCCACGATCGTCGAGCTCAGCCATGTGATCAGTACTTGGGTCGGCACGTCTTGTTTCAGCACAAGCATAGCGACGATGTATGCGACGATGGTCACATTCGTCACTATGAGCTGTACTAGCACGAACCATAGTGACCAGGTCGCCACTTTCTTGCGCAGCTGGTTCTCCTGCTCGCGTCTCGTGTTTTTCGCATCGAGCTTGCGGAGAGCGGCGTTCTCTCTCCGTCGGGCGTTGAACGATGAGGCCGTACCTGTGGCCTCATCTGCGGAACCATCGACTCCTTCCCCGCCGTCGGGTGCGGAACCGTGCGAGACCGGCACATGCGAGGTGGCGGCCGACGCCCTGTTGAACATGGCCAGCGCCTCATCGGTTTCGCTGGATGCCTGTTCGGTTAGGCTCATTGCAACCCCAGAGTGGCTATTCTCACGTCCAGGGATCGTCGGGATACACCGAACATCTCGGCCAGCTCGTCGCGGGTGCGCCCTTCACCCCAATGGCGTCTGACTATCGCGGCAGGCATCAGGAGCGCTGCGGCAAAACGATTCGCCCAGATCTCCTCGGGATCGATTCCCTTGGACGAGGTATCGTCGCGGCTCTCCACCCTTCCGAGCACGGCATCGTCCGGCGTGTTCTGGTATTTGTGGACCCAGTGGCCTATCTCATGGGCTGTGGTGAACCGCTGACGCTGCGGCGAAGCATACGCATCGGAGACCGCCTTGAACGGCTCGCCGGCCTTGTCCTTGATGAGCAGGCCGTCAACGTTTGGATCCAGCATGAGCTTCTGCGGCTGGATGCCCAGCAGTTCTGCCACGCGTGACGGATCCACGGGAAGGTTGAGGTAACCGTTAGGCGCGACTGTCTTCAGTAGCGTCTCTGTCGCCGCCGCGGCCGGCGTGGACAGATTGTCGATGGTAATCTTCGACATCGGCACCTCCTTGCTTCAGTCTTCAATTTACCGGCGAGCGCGTGGCTTCGTCAATGTTTCTTCACAATCTGGATAATCCTGACACATTTTGATGATTTTGGTGAGCGCGGTTCGTCGTGTTCCGACTTGCATTACTTTCATTGTTGTAGTATGATAGTTATATCAGGAAAGGAGGTGAACATGACACCATCGGAGATAATCACCAGCATCTCGCTCCTCGTCGCGAGCCTCGCGGCCCTCATCAAAGCCGTGACCGGACTCATCAAGGAGACGAGGCGGAAGCCGAAAAGGAAAAAGTGAGAAAGGGTTCCGGCCAGTCGTAGGGGTCGGAACCCCATACCTCCGATTATGTCATGGAACATCATGAGAACGGAATCGATAGTCAGCGCGGTATTCGCGCTCGGAACGGCGGCCAGCGCATGGTTCGGCTGGCCGTTCGCCCTCACCGCCGGATGCGCCATCGTCAGCGCCGCCTTCGCACTCATCGCAGGAAGGAAGGACTGACATGCCCATTGAATATCTGAGCTTTACCGAAGTGGCCGGACGCCTCGGCGTCAGGACGGGCGCCCTCGCCACCTACAAGCTACCCCAACCAGACGCCACGATCGGCCGCACGCGCGGCTGGCTTCCCGACACCATCGACCGGTGGAACGCCAGCCGCCCCGGCCGCGGCGTCGGCGGAGGACGCCCACGCAGAAACCAGATCGAATAATAACAACAACTAAGACCCCGGCCGCCCACATACCGCGAGCGCCGGGGTCTTCTGTCTCATTCATGAAGTGAACGTCGCGCGTTTTGTCGGTCTTCTTTCCCCGGTTCGCGTTCGGCGCGTTTTTCCTTGTCTCGGCTGCTTCTTGACGCGATCGGCTCGAACAGGTTGGCGATTATGGTCGCCACTGGAACCGCCAGGAAACCAAACGACCATGGACTCGACGTGGCCAAGAACGATATGAAGCTCATCAGCAATGCGACCGCGAACAAACCTGCGCTGACCCACATGCCTTTGCGGCTCTGATCTATCTCCGCCTTGACGAGCTGGTTCTGCCGGTTCGATTCGTCGACCGTGAAGGCGTCGTTCCATCTGCACATACGTTCCTGGACGTCAGCCGGATACTTGTTGAAATCGCTGGGCCGCGGGAGCATGCCTGAGTAGGATTCCGAGATTCCGGATTGCACCAGCATGGATATGGCGCGGGCCAGCTCCTCGTCGTTCGGCTGCGTTATCTCGCCTTGTCTTTCTCCACTCTCATCCGGCTGATCGCCGACGTCACGAGACGGCTTCTCGTCTGCCGGGACAGGTTCGCCTGCGCGTTCCTCATCGACTCCATGCGACGGTTCTCCAGCTGATGCGTCCCGCTCAGTCCTGGAATCGTCATCATTCTCATCATCGTCTTCATGCTCATCGTCCACGGCACCTCCTCGCTTCAGTCTTCAATCTACCGGCGAGCGCGGGGCGTGTCAATACTCTTTCGTGTTGCGGAAAAGCCGTCGCCGTCCGTCACTGGCCGTCGCGGAGGTCTGGCAGGGCGGCGTCGAGCGTTTCGGCGAGCCGCCGTTCCCTCCAATGCGTGTACACGCTGGTGGTGTGGATGTCGGTGTGGCCCATGATGGCGGTGCGCTCCTCGTCGCTCGCGCCGGCGGCGGCGAGTTCGGTGGCGAGCCAGTGCCGCGCGCTGTAGATGTCGACGTACGGCAGTCCCGCCATCTTCAGGGCGCGGCGCCAACGCTTCTCCTCGTTGTCCCGTCTGATCGGACGGCCGTAAAGATTGGTGAACACCAGTCCATGCGATGGCACGCCCCATTTGACGATATGCGCCCAAAGCCGGTCCCAAAGCCCCTGCGGAATGGGAACCGTCCGCACGCCTTTGGCGGTCTTCGGTCTGGTCAGCCAGATCGCCCCATCCAGATGCTCGGCTTCCATCCAATCCGGGATCGTGGCGCCGGCTGGTATCGGCTTGGCCTGCTGGCACACGTTGATGACGGGAATCCCATGATGCAGTTCCAGCTGGTAGGGCATCAGGCCATACCTCTCCCCCGGCCGCATGCCCGTGGTGAAGGCGAGTTCGAACATGAGTGCCCACTTCTCACGCTCGTCCGGGCTGTCGAACACGGCGACCGCCGGATCGGGCTCGGCAAGCGCGGCCTCGATGACCTTCGCTGGGTCGGCGACGTCGAGGATGGGGCGTTCGTACCGGTCCTCCGGCATTCGTCCGACGTTTTCCATCGGGTCGTCGGCGATGAGCCCGTTCCGTTTCGCGGTTCGGAGCATGGCGCCGAGGACTGCGAGATAGGTGTTGACGGTCTTGCTTTTGCGTGTGCGGCGCAGTCTCCTGCACATTCCGTTGATGTCGTCGGCGGTGAGCCGGTTGAGGCGTATGTCGCCGATGATCGCGTTCATGGTGCGCATCCAGCTGGATTCGTTGCGCCAGGTGGTGGGATTGATGGCAGCCCGGTGCTCCTCCATCCACCGTTCGAAGTAGTCCGCGGTTTTCGGGCCGTCCTTGGTGAGCAGTCTTCCGTCCCGTTCCCATTCCGCTATCTTCGCCTGGAAACGGGCGCGCGCCTCGCTTTTCACCATGCCGGTGGCTTCGATCGGCGGGCGTCTGCGTCCGGTCGCTGGGTCGGTTCCCATGTCCTTGCGGAAGTGCCATCGTCCTTTGGAGTCCTGGAACACGCTTCCGGATCCACCGGTTCTTCTGTTTTTCGTCTTGCCAGCCATGACTGTCCTCCCGTGTCAGGGAGTCCACTCTAAATCACACTCTAAGTGGGCGTAAAACGCCGTTTTCGGCCGGAAAACTAGTATCAGCGTTACGCCTGTACGACACCATGAAAACCATTCCGCCGTCTACGTTTCCGCAGTATTCCAACGGTTCAGCGCCACTCCTGCACAAGGTGGCGCGTATCAACGGTGGTTATAGCACAAGCCGGCTGTCACCGTTCGCGAGAGAGACCGGCCGGCAAAAAGGCGTCATCCCTAGTCGAAATCCTTGGGACTGAGCACGGCGAGCAGCTCGGCGTCGTGTACCTGCCAGCGGCTGAACGGCTGATCGGAGCCGAACACCACCACGGAGGCGGTGGACATGCCCAGGTTGAGCAGATCCAGCTTGACCATGTCCGAATCCGAGGAGGCGAGCCACTGGCAGCTCACCGAAACGGTCGGCTCATGGCCGAGGACCATCAGGACCCGGGTCTTGTCCTTGGCGTTGGCGAGCTCGTCGAACACAGCCTGCATGCCGCCATCGTACAGGGCCTGGCGGTATTCGACCTTGGGATGGTCGCCGAACACCTTGAGCATTCTCTCCAGCGTCTGCCGGGCGCGGACCGCGCCGGAGCACGCGACGCGGTCGGGCAGCAGTTTCATGCCGACGAGCCCCTTGGCGACGATCTTCGCCTGCTTCTCGCCCTTGTCGGTTATCTCGCGGTCATGGTCGCCCTTGTCGTTGAACGGTTCCGCCTTCGCGTGCCGCATGACCAGCAGCACGTGGGAATAGTTCTTCGCCTTTTTCTCGACCTTGCTGAGATTCACGCCCATTCTTCAGGACCTTTCCGTACGACGTCACTGCCTCCATTGTGGCAGACGAGGGGCGCTCGACTTCCCGTCATCACCAAATCATTGCCTGCCGTTAAGATTCGCCGCGCCTGATTGGACTGTCAGATCGCCGTCGCCTCCCCTTGCTCGCAGGCCTGGTCGTCCTGCGACAGTCGGGATGTCTGCAGGTCGAGGTCGCGCAGCACCTTGCGCAGCTTGTGGTCCGAAATGTCGCGCAGCTCCAGATCGTCCAGCTGGGCCTCGCGCTGTTCGGGGGTGAGCGAATCGATGTCAGTGGTCGTATCCTTGGTGGCGCGGTCGCGTTTACGCAGGGCCGCGAACCCCTCCGCCATCGCGCGGGAGACCACAAGGAAGCCGGTGTGGCCGATCATCGCATGGTCCGGCCGCACGGCGAGCCCCTGCGCCTTCCACGTGCGTTCCAGCGTCTCCTGGATGGCGGGCTCGGTCCAATGGCCGGCTTCGCGCAGAGCCTCGACGAGTCGGCTCATCTGCGTGGTGGTGGTGATGTAGGCGATGAGGACGCCGCCGGGTGCGATGACCCGGTACGCCTGTTCGAGCCTGTTCCACGGGTCGAGCATGTCGAGCACGATGCGGTCGAAGGAGTGCTCCGGCAGGCCGGCCGCGACCGAGTCGAAGTCGCCGGTCTTGAGGTCCCACCACCGCGGGCGTTCGCCGTAATACAGCGTGGCGTTCGCGTCGGCCACACGGGCGAATTCGGGTCGCAGCTCGATGGTGGTCAGGTGGCCGGACTCCCCCACCGCATCCAGCAGGTTGACGCTCATCGCGCCCGATCCGGCACCAGATTCGAGCACGTTGAGGCCGCTTCGAATGTCGCCGAGCTGCATGACCTGCGCGATGTCCTTCGGGTACATGATCTGGGCGCCGCGCGGCATGGAGAGCACGTAGTCGGCGAGACGGGGGCGCATGACCGCATACTGCCAGCCGCCGATCGCACGGGTCGCCTTCCACGGCTTGTTCCGGTCGCGTTCGGGATGGTCCGCATTGACCTGAGCCTCGCGCTTGACGGTGACGGTGGTGACGACCACGCCCTCGGTGCGGCCTATCACGTCGTCGTGCAGAATGATCCCGTGCTCGGTCTGGGTGACGCCACCGGCGGTCAGCTGGTCGGTGATCTTCTTGCCCTTGCGGTCGGTGAATTGGATCTTCTCGCCTGCGACGATCGGTCCGCGCCTCGGGTTCATGGCATCTCCTTGGGGTGAGTTTCTGAGCTGTACACAGTTTAGCGTACCCGCGCGCTGCGTTCCGGATGTAGCAGCGAATCGTTCTCAATAAGAAAAGTGCGAGGATTCCGAACATTTCCGCACAATCGAACATTTCAGAGACCGGCAAAATACCGGGCTTATGAAGTAATCCGTGTTCGTTTCCTCACATAACGGACTCGCACCTTTCTTATTGAGAACCATTCGCTGTAACATTGCCTCATGCCGAATATCACGCCGTCAGAAGACCGAACCGTCGAAACCGTCCACGTACCGAATAATCCCACGCTCACCGGCCTGGCCCGGCTCACCCGCAACGTGGCGTATCGCACCGGGGCCGATGATCTGGTGATGGACATCATCGCGCCGCAATCCACCGGCGACGATGATGACCGCCGCTACCCCACCGTGGTGTTCGTGCAGGGCAGCGCGTGGACCACACCGGACCGTGATTACGAGGTCCCACAGCTATCCGAACTGGCGCGAGAGGGATTCGTGGTGGCGACGGTGAACCATCGCAACGCCTCGCGTGACGCCAGTGCCGTGTTCCCTGCCTATCTGAAGGATGTCAAGGCGGCGATCCGGTACCTGCGGGCGAACGCGCGGCAATGGCACGTCGACCCTGAGCGGCTGGGCATCTGGGGCACGTCGTCCGGCGGCAACACGTCTCTGCTGGTGGGGCTCACTGCCGACGACCCGCGGTATGAAGACGGCAGTTATGCCACCGAAAGCGACGCGGTGAGCTTCGTGGTCAGCTGCTTCCCGCCCACCGACATGATGGAGGCGATCGACGCGTTCGGCAACGAAGACGACCCGTTCCGGCTGTACTATTTCGGCCCGTTCGCCGCAGTGGTCGGGGCGACCCATGAAACCGGATTGAGCGACGACGTGCGCCGCCGGGCGGCCGACATGAGCCCGTACCTGCAGGTGCGTGACGGGGTGACCTATCCGCCGACGATGCTGCTGCACGGCACCGCCGACACCGTGGTCCCCTACCGGCAGTCGGTCAAGATGCACAAGAGGCTTCTCGAACACGGCGTGGACTCGCGGCTGGTGCTGGTCGACGGCGCAGAACACGAGCACGACTTCTGGAGCCCGCAGGTGTTCGATATGATCTTCGATTTCATTCGGGAGCGGTGCTGAGATAATCAGACCGTATTGGGTCGGGGATAACTTGTATTCGATTCCCGGAAAAGCTTCTAACAAATGCCGTGTGAGCACACGCACGGCAGTGACACAATCAGGCACTATGGTGGCGGGTATGACTTCGGTTCGTGCTGTCGAGCAGACGCGGATGGGGATTGCCGCGCTGCTCGTTTCCAATATCGGCTGGGGCGCGTGCTGCCGCTGTACTGGCACGCGCTGTCCGGCATGAATGCCACAGCGTGCTAGCGTATCGGCTGATCGCCACGCTGGTGGTCATGATTGCGCTGCTGATGGCGTTCCGCCGCTATCGTGCATATCATCGCGCGATCGCCGCGCTTTGGCGCGCGCAGCGGAGCAAAAGGCTGTTCGCGCTGGAACTCGCCGCCACCACGGCTATCAGCGTGAATTGGCTGCTGTACATATATCTGGCGGTCAACGGCCAGGCGCTGCAGACCTCAATCGCGTACCTGACTACGCCTCTGCTCAACGTGGCGCTGGGCGTGGGCATGTTCGCTGCGCAGTCACCGACGTTCCCGTGGATGGCGAATCGTGCTCGCCGCCAGTTTCTCCGTCTACGGTCTGCTCAAACGCTACGTGCCGTTGGACGCCGCACAGGCCACCACGTTCGAGACCGAAGCCGTGGTGCCACTGGCTCTGCTTCGGCTCGCGTTCCAGCCGCGGCTCGGACTGCCCTCGCCGTTGACGTGGCCGGTCGCACTGCTGGTGGCGCTCTCCGGCTCGGCCACCGAGATACCGCTGGTCACATCCGCGTACGGCGTGCAGCGCAGCCACTATCTGACCGTGAGCTTCATCCAGTATCTCAACCCGCTGATTCAGTTCTGCATGGCCGTGTTCCTGCTGCACGAGCCGATGCTCGCGCAGGGGTATGCGGCGTTCGACGTAATCTGGGTCGCGATTGCGGTGTATTCGTTCGGCGCGGTGAGGGGGTATTGGGAGCGGTTGAAGCCGCATGCTCGTGAGTTTCTCTGATTCTCCTCTGAGAAGGGCAGCTATACAGCACCGCAGTGCCCGACGCTGGTATATTTCTTAGATTACCGCCCCGTTGTCTATTTGGAAGTGCAACATCCTTGTTTGTCTTGCAAGTTTAGCAGCTCGTCGGCGAATGCCTCGGCGGGCGTGCGGTGGCCGAGCACGCGCATGGGCCGGTTGTCGGTCTCGTCGACGATCTCCTGGAGCTCCCTTGCCATACCGGGTTCGATGATCGTGCGTTTGGGCAGGCAACGGCGGATGATGCCGTTGCGGTTCTCGTTGCTGCCCCGCTGCCAGGAACTGTAGGGGTCGGCGAAGTACGTGTCCATGCCCAGCTCGTCGCGCAGCCAGGTGC
>CWGX01000016.1_pt1 | contig 122981 bp, 103 predicted proteins | sample 682481 | NCBI WGS metagenome assembly CWGX01 (sample SAMEA3735743, study PRJEB9488) | human gut metagenome | biome: ENVO:mammalia-associated habitat; material: ENVO:feces | place: Malawi | collected 2009-02-27 | reverse complement strand
CTCCCGCTGTCCGATATCGGCGCAGTGCAGGATGCTGGGCGTTCCCCGCTCCGCCTGCTGCCGGATGATCGAACATCCCGAAGCCGGGCGGGTGGACCCGATCGCCGGCGATGTGCACGCGGTCCGGCGCGACAGCCATGAGCGCTGCGGCGCCAGGAGGATCAAGGCCGCGCTGGGGCGGAGGGGCGTCACCGCCTCCGGAAGGCGCATCGTCAGCATCATGAAACGTCGGGGCATGACGGGCGCGTACGCGCGCGGAACGTCCGAACCGCACAGGACGCGGGCCGACGGGGCCGGGCTCGCGAACATCCTCGACCGCGGGTCCGACGGCTACGGGCCGCGCACCCACCTGGCCAGTGACCTGGCGTACGTGCGCGTCGGCGGCAAGTGGGCGTACGTGTGCCCGCTCATCGACCTGGCGAACAGGGGCGTCGCCGGCCACGGCGCCGACACGGGCCGCGCCGCCGGCCTGGTCATGGCCGCGTTCGCCACGCTCGGCTTCCCCCTCCTGACCGAGGTGGAGGTGTTCCGCACGGACCGGGGCGGCGGGTTCGGCAACGCGAGGATCGACGAGCTGCTCGACGTGTTCGGCATCAGAGGATCGCTGTCAGGGAAGGGCGACCCGTACGACAACGCCGTGGTCGAATCCACCGACAGGCTCCTGAAGAAGGAGCTCATATACCGGAACCACTACACCAGCCTGGAACAACTACGCTCCGACCCCGACGACTATGTGTGGTGGTCCGACAGCCAAAGACTCCACTCCACCCTCGGATACCGGAGCCCCAACGAATTCACACAACAAGGACTCGTCCTCTAAAGAATTGTCCAACACACCGTTGCCAATCCAACCGGTAGAGGAGATACAATTATCTTGTAGCGCTGGCCGATTCCAAGGAGGGAATTATGAGCTATATGAAAAAGATTGCTTCAACGCTCGCGGCGGCAGTCGCGTCCGTTGCTTTTGCCCTTGTTCCAAGCGTTGCACTGGCCAACGGCACCGATAGCGTTCCCTATGAGGCGAACGCCACCGTTGTCGTTGCCCCCAACGCTCCTGAAGGGTCAGAGTTGATCTTTGACCTTGAAACGAAGACGTTCACTGACATTGTTCTCCCGAACGGACGCACGCTTAAGCCAAGCCGTGGTTGCACCAACAATACTTCCGCTTGCTGGGCAGGCGGCGGAGCGCTCGGCGACATGGAGTTTACGGGTACTGGCGCGGTTAATGGCAATTGGCCCAGCCGGAGCAGCTTCTACTCCAATAACAAGTCAGCGGACATCGGTTTCACCTGGAAAGGAGAACGGGTGTACGTAAGCCAGATTGTTGCAAACCGCATATTCACGCCAAACGGCTCTGTCGACGGCTTCTACGTCACCCGTTACTAAAACCTATGGGAGAGCACATCCTTTCCCTACAACACCTTTAGACGGAGGGCCGGTGTCTTCGGGCGCCGGCCCTCCGCGTTCCTAGCGGCTGTGCCGGTGATGTGGCTGCGGAATCGGTTCGTGTGTTGTCTTTGCTTTTTCGATGTTCTCAGCCAGTCTTTGTTTGATTCGTTCGTTGAAGCGGCTGCGGTTGAGTCTGCGCACGCGATCCTCGTAGGGTTTACGCATGTGGTCGAGCGTGGCCTTGGATGCGTTGGCGCGGAAGGCGTTGGCCTCGGCGTAGGTAGCCGGGATGGTCGTGTTCTCAAGCCACGGCGCCGTTTGCTTCAGAAGCTGGGATTGCTCGGCGGCGGTCCTCTCGGCCGCGTGTCGGAGCCGTCCGCACGTGAACGGGTTCGCGTGCTCGGCCTTTTCGCTGGCCTCGCGCGCCACGTCGATGATCCGTTGCACGTCCCTGACTTCCCGTGGAGGCTCGGTCTTCCACCGTTCGGTGAGGTCGGCGAGCTCACGCCTGGCCTCGTCCAGTTCGTCCACCGGTTCCGGCTCGGGACGCCGCGGTTCGCGTCCGATCTCCCGCGGCACGGGATCGGGCTTGGATTCCAAGCTCCTGCCGGACGTGCTCCTGGGGGCCGTGGGCGCTTCGACCAGTTGCCGGCCACGCGACGCTATGGGCTGGCGATCGAACACGAGTGATTCCCGGAACCGGCTCATCGCCGTGTCGAGTTCCTTCCTGGCCTGCTCCTTGAATTGTCCGAGCAGGCCGGTCAGGTCGCCCATCTGTTTGCGGATGGCCGTCAGGTACCGGTTGGCCGTGGCGATGCGCCGGTTGATCGCAGTGAGGATGCTGTGCCCACCTCGTCTGGTGATCTCGCGGCTGGCGTGGCCCTCGTGGATGGTGGGGATACGTTTGATGCCCTGCGTCTCAAGGCTACGGTGGTCGATGCGCACGCCCTCGGGCAGCATGAGGTTGCACTGTTTGGCCCAGTCGGCGCGCAGCCGTTCGAGGAATTCCTTGGAATCCAAGGGGTTGTTCGACACGTCCACGCACTTCCAGACCTTGCGGTTCCTGGCCCCGGTCTTCTGCTCGCCGGTGGCGGGGTCTATGACCGGTATCCGCTCGCCGTTCTGGTCGAGCGCGTATTCAGTGCGTCGCTTCGCAGCCCATCTGCCGGTCTTCGGGTCGATGCGCCGGTTGGCGACGAGGATATGCGCATGAGGATTGTTCCCGGCCTTGTCGGTGTGGATGGCGTAGGTGGCCGCGTACCCCTTGGCCGCGAGGTTCACGGCGATGAAGTCCTCAACCGCGCGAATGCGGTCGGCCTCGTCGAACTCGCGGGGCAGGGCGACCATGATCTTCTTCGCAGGCTGCGCGTCCATGCGCCGCTCCACGGCCTCGATAGCGTTGAACAGGCATTCCGGGTCGGCGTATTCGGAGGGCGCTCCGTGCGGCAGCATCGTTCCGACATGCTCGACGCGCTCCCTGCGCCCGTATCCGTAAGAAATCTCGCCGGTGCGCTCATCGCGCATTCGCCGCGAGGCGATGTACGAGCACGAGGCGATGTACGAGCACGAGGCGATGCTGCTGGAATCCGCCGCACGGGACACGTTGGACACGTGCATCGAATAGATCGCCACGGGGCTTCCTCCCTCCAGCGGCCTTGGCCGGGTTTCCAAAGGGACGGCCGGAGTCCCTTTGCGCTCTCCACCGGGTAGGTGGCCGTCCACCCTGCCGGGACAGGGGACGGGAATCCAAGCGACAGAACGCTTGGACACGATCCAACGGGCGGAACCGTTGGCCCCTCGGGAGAGCGCGCTTACGAACAAACATACACCATGTGTATATGTAAGTGCGCCCTCAATAAAATTGAGGGATTCCGCCCCTGCTATTCCAAGATTGTCTCAAGTGTCTAAACCATACTTGCAGAAACTCCCCTATGCTTTGTCCCAACACGCACGAGGGCCAACGGGCTTCGCCGTAGCGTGGCTTCGAACAATCCAGCAAGGAGGACGTGATGGCCAAGAGCGTCGAGGAGCAGATCGCCGACATCGAACGGCAGATGGAACAACTCAGGGCACGCAAGCAGCGCATCAAGGCAAGGGAGAACGCCAAGGCCCGCAAACGCCGCACCCACCTGATCATCCAACTGGGAGGCATCCTCGCCAACGACGAGGTGCTCGGCTACAGCGAGGACGCATGGGGCGACGAGGCCAACCGTCAGAAGCTCCTAGGCATGCTCAAGGCCCACGGCGGCGAACTACGCGCAGACCACGTCGCGCTCGACCAGGTCGGCGACCACGGTGATGTACCCGTGGCCCCTGCGGCCGGTCTCGTCGATGCCGATCGCCTCCACGCCCGTGTAGTCCTCGTACAGGCGCGCCTCCCGCACGTAGTGCGTGATGAACCGCCACGGGCGGGTGTCGTGCTCGCCGGCCTGTTCGGCGACATCCGCGACGGGCCGGCTTTCCGCCGGTTCCACGACCATCGCCTCGGACAGGAGCGCGGACGCCGCCGCCCGGACGCGCCCACGGCGCCGGCACTGCCCTGACGCCGTGCGCGGGGCACGCCGCGCGCGGCACGAGCGCGTGGATGAACGCCTTGTAACGGAAGAAGTCCAAGTGACGCCACGTGCGTTCCGTCGTGTCGCGCGCCGGGCACGACGCCTCCCCGCATACCGTCCCGGGGTAGTGGAAGCGCGCGCCCGGCCGGAAGCCGATCATGATATGCAGCTCGCGCCTGCCGTCCGCCCTGTCGCGGAACTCCACGCCCGACACACTCCACGGGCCGGACAACCGCAAGGCGGCGGTGAACAACGAAGTCGTATCCATATCACCAACCCCCGAACGTCCTCACCGCCAATCAGTCTTCACCCACACCAAACAGCGAAAGGCCATTAAGAAATTCTGAACTTTTTTGGGAAGTGATCATATGTCCACATCGGAAGTCTCACCAGAAACACCTTTGAATAAAGGACAGCGTGCTGAAGCGGCGATCCCGACCAACGTGAGAGTTTATCTAGGACTAAGTGGAAAAACACAAAAGGCGCTTGGGGAAGCTCTGGGCATTACCAAGAGTGCTATGTCCATGAAAATGTGTGGCAAAGTCGGATGGTCTGTGAGCGATCTTGTAACGACAGCTGATTTTCTAGGTGTCACGCCGAGCGCCTTAATGGATGACACAATTCTCAGCAAGGCTGAGGCTGGATATGCAAAATCGACCGAGTATGGAGTCTTTGCCGAGAAGCCAGATGCTTTGGTAGGTGCCGGTGCGCCTAGGTTCCTTGTCGGTCCTTTCAACCCCGACGCTCCGGTCGAGGGCGGAATCTCGGGTGCGGCCAAAGGTGCCCTGGCCGGCTTCATGCCGTCCGTGGTCCCGTCCGGCTCGGGTTCCCCGTCCACCCCCTCCGGGCATGGTGGGATTGGGGTTTCCGCCCGGTCTCAAGCCCATGAGACACTTGGGACCATGACTACCATCATCATGCGCACCTCCGAAGGTGACATCACCATCAACCTGTTCGACGATCAGACGCCCGTGACCGTGAAGAACTTCCTCGGTCTGGCGACCGGCGAGAAGGAATGGGTGGACCCGTTCACCGGCCAGCCGTCCCATGAGCCGTTCTACAACGGCCTGACCTTCCACCGCATCATCAAGGACTTCATGATCCAGGGCGGCTGCCCGCTGGGCAATGGCACCGGCGGCCCCGGCTACGACTTCGACGACGAGATCGTCCCCGAACTCACGTTCGACCGGCCGTATCTGCTGGCCATGGCGAACGCCGGCCTGCGTCGCGGCCGCGACGGCAAGGCGCATGGCACCAACGGCTCCCAGTTCTTCATTACCACCGTGCCGACCCCGTGGCTCGACGGACACCACACGATCTTCGGTGAGGTCGCCGACGACGAGTCCAAGGCCGTGGTCGACAAGCTTGAGGCCGTGCCGACCGACCGTTCCGACGCGCCGCTCGAACCTGCCGGCATCATGTCCATCGAAGTGGTGAAGTAAGCGCGGCGGCAATTCGAAGCCGACGCTCCGATACACATGGAAGAGCCCTGAACCCTCGTCGGGTCAGGGCTCTTCGTATGCGTGCCGGGTCTGTTACCACCCTCCGGCGCTGCGCGCCACCTCCCGCCAGCGGGAGGGGAGGGGGCTACAGGACGTTGAAGTGCTTGAGCGCGTTCATGATGCCGTCGTGGTCGACGTCATCGGTGATGTAGTCGGCCGCGGTCTTCGCCGGTTCGGTCGCATTGCCCATCGCCACGCCGATGCCGGCGAAGGCGAGCATGTCGGCGTCGTTGCCGCCGTCTCCGAACGCGATGGTCTGCTCACGCGTCCAGCCATAATGCCGCATGAACCGCTTCATTCCCTCGGGTTTGCCGCCGTCGGCGGGAATCAGGTCGGTGAAGTCCGGATGCCAGCGCACGCCTCTGACATTGCGACACATGCCGGACAGCTTCGCTTCATCTTCAAAGCTGATGTACGGGCTGATCTGGAACGTCTCATACTTCAGCGCCCTCTCGTGCGGATCGTCGATGTTCACGGTCGGTGCGGTCTTGCCGAGTTGGCGCCACGTGGCCCGCATCGCGTCGGTGATCTGGTTGAAGTAGACGTAATCCTTTTCGCAGTAGTTCGCCACCACGTCGGGGTGCTCGTCAAGCCAGCGGGTGATGGTGACGATGTCCTCGGGCAGCAGCGACTCCTTCTCCAGGAGCCCGTGGTCGTCGAAGCAGTACTGCCCGTTCAGCGCGATGATGCCGTCGAAGTGCACCGGCATCATGTCGAGTACGACGGTCATGTGCGACGGCGCCCGACCGGAGCAGATGAACACCTTCACCCCGCGATCCTGCAGCTCGTGCAGCGCGTCGATGGAGGACTGCGGGATCACATGCGTCACGAAACTCGTCAGCGTGCCGTCGATGTCGAAGAACGCCGCCTTGATGTCGGTTCGCACGGTGGCCGTCGCGCCTCCGGCGCCCGCTGTCATGATGTCGTCCGATGCCATGTACGCAACCTCCGCGATACGAAATTCGGTCATCCCCAGTGTATGAACAGCGCTGGATGGCATCCCGTAACGCGTTATCAGACCCGCCTCGCGACTGCCGCCGTCGCTGCCGTATGGTGGGCGTTGTCAACCAATCAGAGTGGGAACGAACATGACAGCAGCAACACAACAGGCGGGCTCTCCCGACAATGAGCCGGTGCGCGTCAACCATACCGTGCGCAACATCGTCATCGCACTCATCGCGGTGGCCTTGGTGGCGATCGGCGGGTTCTTCGGGTACAGGGCCGTCGCCCACGGCAGGGACTCCGCGGCGAGGGGCAGCGAATCCAACCCGGTCAGAATCGTGGTAGGAGCCACCGACCCGCAGTGGCCACCAATCCCGAGATACTGCTGGACGACGAGGCGACCAGCGCGCTCGACCCGGAACCACAGGAGAGGTGCTGTCGCTGCTGGGGCGGGTGAACAGGGAGTTCGGCGTGACCATCGTGCTCGTCACCCATCAGATGAACGTGGTGCAGCAGGTGGCGAACCGGGTCGCCGTGATGGGCTCCGGCCGGGTCGTGGAGCGCGGAGATGTGTACAACGTGTTCGCGGCACCCCAGCAGGCGGTGACCAAGCGGTTCATCGCCCCGGTATCCGGTTCGGCCATCGGCTCGATCACCTACGAGTTCTCGGGCGACGATGCGCTGGCGCGCGACTTTCTCGGGGGAGCTGTCACGTTCCAGCGATGTCATCGACTTCGGCACGGCGGCGGACCCCATAGGCTACGAGGACGCCATCGCCGCAGCCGGATTGGATGCCGTCGCGGTCGTGCCGCAGCCGTCCGCGGCAGACAAGGAGGAGACGCGATGAGTCCTTGGTCCCATGCGTACGACATCGCCGGCCGCCAGACCGACTGGACGGTTATCAGAAATTCGACCAGACGGTGACCTGGACGGCCGTGATCATCATGATCGTGCTGGTCCAGATCGTGCAGGGCATCGCGAACGCCATCGCCAAGCGTATATTGAAGCGACAGAGGTAACATGGCATGACATCTCGCGGGGAAGGAACGTAAATCATGGTCGAACATGTCGGGGTCACGGACGAGCTGATCGGCATACGGCATTATCTGCATCAGCATCCCGAACGCAGCTTCAAGGAGGTCGAGACCAGCGCGTATCTGGCCCGTCTGCTGCGCGGGCATGGCATAGACGTGCTCGACACGACGTTGGAGACCGGCGTCGTCGCGCTCATCGAGGGAGAGGCGCCGGGACCGCGCATCGCGCTGCGCGCCGACATCGACGGCCTGCCGATCACCGAGGACACCGGCCTGCCGTTCAGCTCGCTGAACCCCGGCGTGATGCACGGCTGCGGCCATGACCTGCACATGACCGGGCTTTTGGGCGCGGCGTTCTGGCTGGCCGATCACCGCGACCGCATCGCAGGCAGCGTGAAGATCGTCTTCCAGCCGGCCGAGGAGGTGGGCCTGGGCGCCCGCACGGTCGTGGAATCCGGCGCGACGGATGACGTGAAGGCCATCATCGGCACGCATAACAACCCGAACTACGCCCCCGGACAGATCGCCATCGGCCCGCAGCCGATGATGGCCGGCTGCGTGAAGTTCAAGGTCACGCTGCACGCCCAGGGCACCCATGCCGGGTATCCGCAGAAGGGCACCGGCCCCATCGAGGCGCTCGCCTCGATGATCCTCGCCCTGCAGACCATCGTGAGCCGCAACATCTCACCGTTCCACGCCGTGGTGCTGTCCATCACCGAAGTGCATGGCGGGCACGTGTGGAACGTCGTGCCCGCCGAAGCGGGATTCCAGGGCACCGTGCGCTTCTTCGACCAGGACGACGAACGGCTGGTCCACCGGCGTTTCGTGGCGGAGGTCGAGCACACGGCCGAAGCGTACGGGATCGCGGCCGACGTGGACTGGGACTGCATCCAGGTGCCGCTGGTCGGCGACGAGGAGCTGTCCGAGGCGGTCGCGGCCGACGTGCCCTCCTACGCGGCGCTCAAGCCGATACATCCCAGCATGGCGGGGGAGGATTTCGTGGAGTTCTCGGGATGCGGGGCCCGTCTGGTGTTCGCGTTCATCGGCTCGAACGGGGAACCGGGGTGTGCCGACTGGCACAGTCCGCACTTCGTCGGCGTGGACGGCGCGATCGGGCCCGCCGTTGACTTCTACGTCAACGCCTCGCTGCGGGTGCTCGCCGAGCTTCGCTGACGGGCGGTGGGACGGATCATCCCGCGTGACGGCATGTGACGCCCCTGTCGTCCGTCATCTCGGCTGGGTACTATAGGACACTATGACCCATCTTCGTTTTGCCCTTGCCCAGATCGACACCTGCGTCGGCGACCTCGACGGCAACGCCGACAAAATCATGCACTACGCGCATCTCGCCGCGCATGAAGGCGCCCACGTCGTCGTCTTCCCGGAAATGACGCTGACCGGATACCCCATCGAGGATCTGGCGTTGCGCCGCACGTTCCGAAAGACGGCATGGGACAAGGCGAACTGGTTGGCGACCGAGCTGGAGGCCGACGGATTGGGCGACCTGTATGTCGCCGTCGGCACGGTCGGCACCGACCACGCGTCCGACAAACCTCGCAACCGCATGGTCGTGCTGCACGACGGCGTGGTCTGGGCCGGCTACGACAAGCATTTCCTGCCGAACTACGGTGTGTTCGACGAGTTCCGCATCTTCGCGGCCGGCGACCGCACCGTCGTGCTCGACATCGACGGCGTGCGCATCGGTGTGGCGATCTGCGAGGACATCTGGCAGGACGGCGGGCCGGTCGCCCGGCTCGCCGACGAGCATATCGACGTGCTGATGACGATGAACGGCTCGCCGTACGAGGAGGGCAAGACCCATACGCGTTACGACCTCGCGGTCAGGCGTGCGGCCGAGGTCGGCGCCCCGATGATCTACGTGAACCAGGTCGGCGGTCAGGATGACTTGGTGTTCGACGGCGGCAGCTTCGTTGTCGACCGCGACGGCACGCTGCTGGAACGTTCCCCGATGTTCATGGAGCATCTGGGACTCTTCGACCTCGACACGGACGCCGAGCATCAGACGACGGGCGACATTGCGGACCTTCCCGACCCGGACGAGGAAGTGTACACCGCCTGCGTGCTGGGCCTGAAGGACTACATGGCGAAGAACCGGTTCTCCGGCGTGTGCCTGGGCCTGTCCGGCGGCATCGACTCCGCGCTGGTGGCGGCGATGGCCGCCGACGCCTGCGGCGGACACAACGTGTATGGCATCTCGATGCCGAGCATGTATTCCTCCATCGGTTCCAAGGACGACGCCGCCGACCTGGCGGCCAACATCGGCGCACATTACGACGTGCAGCCGATCGAGCCCATGTTCAATGTGTACCAGGGCCAGCTCAAGCTCGAAGGCGTGGCCGCGGAGAACCTGCAGGCCCGCATCCGCGGCGTCATCGTCATGGCGTACTCCAACAGCCTCGGTCTGCTCGCCGTCGCCACGGGCAACAAGTCCGAGCTGGCGTGCGGCTATTCGACCATCTACGGCGACGCCGTCGGCGGATACGCGCCGATCAAGGACCTGCTCAAGACCCGTGTCTGGGAACTGTCCCGCTGGCGCAACCGGGCCGCTGCCGCAGGCGTCGGCATCGGCGGGCTGCGCATCGTCGGCAATGAGAACGGCGATGCCGGAACGCCGCTGCCCGGCGGCGTGATGATTCCGGTCAGCAGCATCGAGAAGGCGCCGAGCGCCGAGCTGCGCCCGGGGCAGAAGGATTCCGATTCGCTGCCCGAATACGAACTGCTCGACAAGGTGCTCGCCGCATACATCGAGCATGCGCACGGTCGCGCCGACCTGCTGGCCGACGGCTTCGACGAGAAGACCGTCGACACGGTGATGCGACTGGTGGACCGCGCGGAGTGGAAGCGCCGCCAGTATCCGCTCGGGCCGAAGGTCACCGCGCTCGCGTTCGGCCGCGACCGGCGTCTGCCCGTCACCAACGCGTTCCGTGAGTAGGGGAGCGCTCGCCCGGCCGCCGCATAGGCGCGGTGCCGGGCGCCGCGGCGCGCTACCATGGGTGCGGGGAGGAACCATGACCGACAAGCAGTGGTATTTCAACACGAAGACCGAGCAGCCCGAGTTGGGCATGCTCTCACCGAGCTCCCACCGCATGGGGCCGTACAAGACCCGCGAGGATGCCCTTGAGGCGTGGAAGATCGTCAAGGAGCGCAATGCGCTGTGGGCGGAAGCCAATCGCAAGTGGCGCAAATGGGGCGAGAACACGCCCTCGGACGGCCGCGACGACGGCTTCGACGACCGCGACGACTGACGACACGGCGTGAATGTGAGATAAGTCACGTCGTCTCTCAGCCAGCTCACATCGACCGGCTAGTAGAATCATTTCTTGACAACAACGTGAAGATGCGTTGCACGACACAAGGAGTGAATATGACAGCAGTTGATGCGACCGCTCTTACTGCCGAAGAGCTTCAGGCCAAGGCCTGGGACGGCTTCGTCGAAGGCGACTGGCAGAAGGACATCGACGTTCGCGACTTCATCCAGAAGAACTACACCCCGTACACCGGTGACGAGTCCTTCCTGGCCGACGCGACCGACAAGACCAAGCACCTGTGGAAGTATCTCGACGACAACTACCTGGCGGTCGAGCGCAAGCAGCGCGTCTACGATGTCGACACCCACATCCCGGCCGGCATCGACGCCTTCCCGGCCGGTTACATCGAGTCCCCCGAGGTCGACAACGTCGTTGTCGGCCTGCAGACCGACGTCCCCTGCAAGCGTGCGATGATGCCGAACGGCGGCTGGCGCATGGTCGAGCAGGCCATCAAGGAGGCCGGCAAGGAGCCGGACCCGGAGATCAAGAAGATCTTCACCAAGTACCGCAAGACCCACAACGACGGCGTCTTCGGCGTCTACACCAAGGACATCAAGATCGCCCGCCACAACAAGATCCTCACCGGTCTGCCGGACGCCTACGGCCGCGGCCGCATCATCGGCGACTACCGCCGCGTGGCCCTGTACGGCGTCGCCGCGCTGATCAAGTTCAAGCAGCGCGACAAGGATTCCGTGCCGTACCGCAACGACTTCACCGAGCCGGAGATCGAGCACTGGATCCGCTTCCGCGAGGAGCACGACGAGCAGATCAAGGCCCTCAAGCAGCTCATCAACCTCGGCAACGAGTACGGCCTGGACCTGACCCGCCCGGCGCAGACCGCACAGGAGGCCGTGCAGTGGACCTACATGGGCTACCTCGCCTCCGTCAAGAGCCAGGACGGCGCCGCCATGTCCTTCGGCCGCAACTCTGCGTTCTTCGACTGCTACTTCGAGCGTGACCTGCAGTCCGGCAAGATCACCGAGACCGATGCCCAGGAGATCATCGACAACATCGTCATGAAGCTGCGCATCGTGCGCTTCCTGCGTACCAAGGACTACGACGCGATCTTCTCCGGCGACCCGTACTGGGCGACCTGGTCCGACGCCGGCTTCGGCGACGACGGCCGTCCGATGGTAACCAAGACCTCCTTCCGCCTGCTCAACACGCTGACGCTGGAGCACCTCGGACCCGGCCCCGAACCGAACATCACAATCTTCTGGGACCCGAAGCTGCCGGAAGGCTACAAGCGCTTCTGCGCCAAGATCTCGATCGACACCTCGGCCATCCAGTACGAGTCCGACAAGGAGATCCGCAACCACTGGGGCGACGACGCGGCCATCGCCTGCTGCGTGTCCCCGATGCGCGTCGGCAAGCAGATGCAGTTCTTCGCGGCCCGCGTGAACTCCGCCAAGGCCCTGCTGTACGCGATCAACGGCGGCCGTGACGAGATGACCGGCATGCAGGTCATCGACAAGGGCATCATCGAGCCCATCGCTCCCGAGGCCGACGGCACGCTCGACTACGAGAAAGTCAAGGACAACTACGAGAAGGCCCTGAACTGGCTGTCTGAAGTGTATGTCAAGGCTCTGAACATCATCCACTACATGCACGATAAGTACGCCTACGAGTCCATCGAGATGGCGCTGCACGACAAGGAGGTGTACCGCACCCTCGGTTGCGGCATGTCCGGCCTGTCCATCGCCGCCGACTCCCTGGCCGCCGTCAAGTATGCCAAGGTCTACCCGATCTACAACAAGGACGCGAAGAACCTTGAAGGCCACGAGTACGAGTACGTCGAGGGCGCCGATGACGACCTGATCGTCGGTTACCGCACCGAAGGCGACTTCCCGATCTACGGCAACGACGACGACCGCGCCGACGACATCGCCAAGTGGGTCGTCTCCACCGTCATGGGTCAGGTCAAGCGCCTGCCCGTGTACCGCGGCGCCGTCCCGACGCAGTCCATCCTGACCATCACCTCCAACGTGGAGTACGGCAAGAACCCGGTTCCTCCCCGCCCCGCCACAAGAAGGGCACGCCGTACGCGCCGGGCGCCAACCCGGAGAACGGCATGGACTCGCACGGCATGCTGCCGTCGATGTTCTCGGTCGGCAAGATCGACTACAACGACGCGCTGGACGGCATCTCGCTGACCAACACGATCACCCCCGACGGCCTGGGCCGCGACGAGGACGAGCGCATCGGCAACCTGGTCGGCATCCTGGACGCCGGCAACGGCCACGGCCTGTACCACGCGAACATCAACGTCCTGCGCAAGGAGCAGCTTGAGGACGCCGTCGAGCACCCGGAGAAGTACCCGCACCTGACCGTGCGCGTCTCCGGCTACGCGGTGAACTTCGTCAAGCTCACCAAGGAGCAGCAGCTCGACGTGATCTCCCGTACCTTCCACCAGGGTTCGGTCACCGACTGACAGACGGTGACGACCGGATGATGAAGGGGGCGAGGCCGACCGGCTTCGTCCCCTTCTCATATGGTCGGGCAGGACGGCGCGCTTGGGAATCCGCGTGACGATCCTCACACGACATGAAGGCCATAGCGGGCGGACGCCGCGCAAAACGTTTGTAGTATGGAATACAGGAAGTACTTTCAAGGAGGACGATGATGTCTGATATCGCGCAATTCCGCACCACACGGCCGCATATGCTCAAAGCGTCGAAGGAATACGCCTCGCAGACCCTGATGGGAGGGCTTTCCGGCTTCGAATCGCCCATCGGCCTCGATAGGCGCGACCGCATCCACGCGCTCAAAAGCGGCGACATCGGCTTCGTCCATTCGTGGGACATCAACACGTCGGTCGATGGCCCGGGCACGCGCATGACCGTCTTCATGTCCGGATGCCCCCTGCGCTGCCAGTACTGCCAGAACCCCGATACATGGAAGATGCGCGACGGGCAGCCCGTATACTTCGACGCCATGATCAAGAAGGTTGACCGGTACAAGGACCTGTTCAAGGCCACGCATGGCGGCATCACGTTCTCCGGCGGCGAGTCGATGATGCAGCCGGCGTTCGTCTCACGCGTGTTCCACGCGGCCAAGGAGATGGGCGTGCACACCTGCCTCGACACGTCCGGCTTCCTCAACACCAACTACACCGACGAGATGATCGACGACATCGACCTGTGCCTGCTCGACGTCAAGTCGGGCGACGAGGAGACCTACCACAAGGTCACCGGGGGGCTGCTGCAGCCCACCATCGACTTCGGACGACGGCTGGCGAAGGCCGGCAAGAAGATCTGGGTGCGGTTCGTGCTCGTGCCGGGGCTGACCGACTCGGAGGAGAACATCGAGAACGTGGCCAGGATCTGCGAGAGCTTCGACGGGGCCGTCGAACACATCGACGTGCTGGGATTCCACCAGCTCGGGCGCCCGAAGTGGCATGAGCTGCGCATCCCGTACCCTCTTGAGCATCAGAAGGGCCCGTCCGCCGCGTTGAAGAAGCGTGTGACGGAGCAATTCCAGTCGCACGGATTCGTCGTGTACTGATAGGGAATCGTTCTCTGCGGTGTCGGACTCGAAAACCTACACAATCTTGCGTGTGGAAATACCGTAAAATCTTCGACGACACCGTAGCCTGTATATATGGCTGAAATCTTCGCGTTTCCGAGGGGCTCCGCAACGATGCGGCACCCGGACGCCGACATGCCTGAACGCCCGGTCGGCGTGCCGGACGCGGTCTGGTCGGCGGTGGAATCGGTGCGTTCCATGCCACGGGTGACGGGCATGCGCTACCGTGAGCTTCCCGTGCCCTCGACGCTGGCCGACTACGGCATCGGCGTGGAAATGGAGTGCGTCGCGGATGACGACTCCCGTTCGTTCGGCGACGCCCACATGGCCTCGGGCTGGATCATGCTGCTGTACGTCGAGCGTGAACGCGAGGACTGGCACTCCCACTGGCGTTGCGTCGCCTACGCGCAGCTGCCGTTGCCGTCCGACGAGAACGATGGCCTCGCCCCGAGCATGTACTGGGACGGGATGCGCTCGTTCGTGGATGACGCCTCCTTAGGTGACGTGTCGGGTACGGTCACCGTCACGCAGAACACGTCGTTCGGACTCGCTCAGGAAGGAACCGCCGGCTGCGAGATGCGTGTCTCATGGACACCCCTTGCTAGCATGGATGGCGGTTTGGACGCGGGCGGCCAGGTGCAGTGCTGGGCGCGATTCGTGCAGTCCGCCAGCGAATGCGAGGAGGAGCCGTCAGTTGACCGATGAGCCGAGGCTGCAGGCGCAGCCGCGAGGTGGTGTTCCGGGTGTGACCGACACACTTGAAGGATTTCGGGAGGTATGCGACCGTCTGGCCGGGGCGGCCGGGCCGTTGGCCGCCGACGCGGAACGCGCCTCCGGATTCCGGTACGGCCATGAGGACTGGCTGGTGCAGTTCAAGCGCGAAGGCGCCGGCATAGTGCTGCTCGACCCCGTCGCCCTGACCCGCGCCGGTGCCGACTGGGGCATGTTCAACGACGCGGTCGGCGATGCCGTGTGGATATTACACGACTCGTTGCAGGACCTGCCCGGATTCGCCGACATCGGCCTGACGCCGCAGACCCTGTTCGACACCGAGATCGCCGCGAGGATGCTGGGGCTGCACCGGTTCGGTCTCGCCGCGGTCACCGAGCATTATCTGGGCGTCACGCTCGCCAAGGAGCATTCCGCCGCTGACTGGTCATATCGGCCGCTGCCGAGGGACTGGCGCAATTACGCCGCATTGGACGTCGAACTGCTGATTGAGCTGCGCCGGAAGATGCAGCGCGAGCTGAAGGTGCAGGGCAAGGACGGATGGGCCGACGAGGAGTTCCGGTATGCGCTGCAGACCGGCATGGGACCCAGACGGGAGCATCCGGTGCCCTGGCTGCGCATATCGCACATCAACACCGTCAGCCAGGACCATCAGGGCCTCGCCGTGGCCAAGGCGCTGTGGGAGAAGCGAGACGAGCTCGCCCGCGCCTATGACATCGCGCCCGGACTGCTGCTCTCCGACGATTCGATAGTCGAGGCCGCGTCGCGAAAGCCCCGCAACGCCCGCGAATTCAGGATGATCAGGTCGCTCAACGAGCGCGTGCGCATGCGCACCGGCGGCGAGCAGGACAAGATGTTCGAACGGTACGCGCCGATTCAGCGCAAGGTCAAGCCCTCGGTATGGCGAGAGACGATTCGGCGCGCGCTGGAGCTGCCGCCGTCGCAATGGCCGGTGATGCCGGCGCCCGTGGCCGACGAGGAGCATGCGAACGCACCTCGCTCGATGAAGCTCTGGGCCACCAGGCACCCTCAGCGTATGCGGCTGCTGCAAGACGTGCGCAAAGTCGTCTCCCAGATCGCCGACGACACCCGCCCCCCCGCCGAAATCATCGTCAAGCCGCAGATCCTGCGCAACCTGTGCTGGACCGACGAACCGCGCAAGCGCGATGTCGCGGAATTCCTCAAATCGCAGGGCGCCCGTGACTGGCAGGTGAATCTCATCGCAGCGTCCGTAAGTCGCGTTATCATGTAGAGGTTGCCTACCGGCAGATGAAGTAGAATAAACGACTTTCAGGAGCGCAAGCGTGAAAATCAGCGTTAGGAATCTCGAACCCACCAAGGTCAAGCTCACCATCACCGTCGACCCGGAGGAGTTCAACCCGTATCTGGATGCCGCCCGCAAGGAGATCGCCAAGCAGGTGAACATCCCCGGCTTCCGCAAGGGCCACGTCCCCGGCAAGATCATCGACCAGCGCATCGGCTTCGCAGCCGTCGCTGGCGAGGCCGTCAACAACGGCGTGCCGGAGCTCTATTCCAAGGCGCTTGAGGAGAAGCAGATCCATCCGATGTCCCAGCCGGAGATCGACGTGCAGGAAGTGCCCGAATCCGCCAAGGACGAGACCAAGCTGAAGTTCACCGCGACCGTCGAGCGTCGTCCCGACATCGAGCTGCCGGAACTCGACGGCCTGGAGATCGACGTGCCCAAGGCCCAGGTCACCGATGAGGACGTGAACAACCGCCTCGAATCCCTGCGCCAGCGCTTCGGCACTCTGGTCGGCGTCGACCGTCCGGCTGCCAAGGGCGACTTCGCGAACATCGACCTCGACGCCCAGATCGACAGCGAGTCCGTCGATTCCCAGGAAGGCGTGAGCTACGAGCTCGGCTCCGGCACCATGCTGGACGGTCTGGACGAGGCTCTCGAAGGCCTGTCCGCCGGCGAGGAGACCTCCTTCAACAGCAAGCTGCAGGGCGGCGAGCACGAAGGCGAAGAGGCGCTCGTCAAGGTCAAGGTCAACTCCGTGAAGACCGAGGAGTTGCCGGAGCTCGACGACGACTTCGCCCAGGACGCCTCTGAGTTCGATACCTTGGATGAGCTCAAGGCCGACGTGCGCAAGGCCGCCGAGCGCGACGCCGAAGGCCGTCAGGCCACCGAGGCCCGCGACGCCTTCATCGCCAAGCTTGAGGAAGGCGCCGAGATCCCGGTGCCGAAGGGCGTCAAGGCCGACATGCTTGAGCAGCAGCTCAAGAACGTGACCGCCGATCCGTCCAAGGCCACCGACGAGCAGAAGGCCGACGCCGAGAAGCAGGTCGTCAAGGAGCTCACCGACCAGATGGTGCTCGACGCCCTGGCCGAGAAGCTGGACGTCAAGGTCTCCCAGGCCGATGTCACCAACTTCCTCGCCTCCATCGCCCAGCAGTACGGCATGGACCCGTCCGCGTTCATCCAGGCCATCGTCAAGAACGGCCAGCTCGGCTCCGCCGTGCAGGAAGTTGGCCGCTCCAAGGGCCTGCTCGCCGGTATGCGCGCCGTCACCTTCAAGTCCGAAGGCGAGACTCTCGACCTGAGCTCCTTCCTCGGCGAGGCCGCTGAGGACGAAGAGTCCGAGAGCGTCGAAGCCGCCTCCGCCGCGGCCGCCGTCGCCGACGAGCTCGCCAAGAAGGACGACGAGAACACCGCCGACGCCGAGTGAGCGTAAATCGCGCGGCATCGCTGCTATCGCGGCGTGCCCGTGATGCAGAATGACTGACTTGACCCGGAACCGCAAAGGTTCCGGGTCAAGTCGTATATACGGTGGGATATGCGCGGTGAGGAGCGGGTGTAGGATGCCGCGGGTAGGCTGACATGGGTGGGTCTCCCGTTCCCGGACGTTCCACTCGCCATCGAAGAGGTGCATCATGGAGAAGACCGACTGGAAGCGCATCGGCTGGCTGACCGCGGCCACGCTGGTGCTCGGCGCGATCATCGGCGCATGCGCCGGCCTGCTGACGCTGCTGCTGTACGGCGTCGAATACGTGATGCTCGGATTCATCGAAAGCGAGTTCATTCCCGGCGCATTCACCGTGCCGGCGGTCCGCCGCATCGCCTCCGTCACGTTGGGACTGGGCGTCGCCGGCGTCATATGGTACCTGCTGCGCACGAAGACCGAGAAGGTGCCGTCCGTCAAGAAGGCGGTGAACGGGGGCCGCATGCCGTTCTGGCAGACCATCGTGCATGTGGTGCTGCAGATATTCATCGTCGGCTCAGGCGCCTCCATCGGGCGCGAGGTCGCGCCGCGCGAGCTGGGCGCCATGCTGGCGCAGCGGTTCTGCGACATCTTCCATATCGGTGACGGCAACGGCGACGCGCATGGCGTGCTCGATCGCCGCATGGTCGTCGCCGTCGCCGCCGGTGCCGGTCTGGGAGGCGTGTACAACGCGCCGCTGGCCGGCATGTTCTTCGCGGTGGAGATACTGCTCGTCGACGTGACGTTGGAGAAGGTCGCATTCGGATTGGGGATGTCTGCGACTGCGGCGTTCGTCGCGACCGCCATCAAAGGCGAGCACATGTTCTACGACATCGGCGCGATGCAGATGAACAGCACGCCGAGCCTGATGCTGTTCGCGCTGCTGTGCGGAACGGCGTGCGGCGTCGTCGGCGCACTGTTCCGCAAGGGCTCGCAGTGGGCCGAATCGCACAAGCCCACCGGACGGTCGCTGATGTGGCAGATGCCGATCGCCGGATTGGTGACTGGTCTGGTCTCTATCGTCGTGCCGCAGGTCATGGGCAACGGGCGTGCCGCGGCGCAGCTCGGCTTCAGCACATTCATCCCCGAAACGGCCGACACTTCCGGTGCGGCGCAATCGGCCGCGTCCGCAGCGGCCTCGCCCTGGACGTTCCTCGCCGGCTCGGACGGCGCTCCGGGCTCGGTCGTCAACGCCGGGACTCCGCTTGAACTGAACCGGCTATGGATGTTGCTGGGCGTGCTGGCGCTCACCTTCGTGGCCAAGGCGCTCGTCACGCTGATGACCATCCGTTCCGGCGCATCGGGCGGCGTGCTTCAGCCCGGCATCGCCCTGGGATCCACGCTAGGTACGATGCTCGGACTGCTCTGGCTGTTCGTCTTCCCCGTGGATTCGGTCACCGCGTGCGCCCTGATCGGGGCCGCCGCGCTGCTCTCCGCATCCCAGCAGGCTCCGCTCATGGCCATGTGCCTGGTCATGGAACTCACTGAGGCGCCGATTGAGTTCTTCGTGCCGGTCGGTATGGCCGTGGCGGCATCCGCCTTCGTATCGTCCGGGCTGCTGCACAGGTTGGGTTGATTGCTGCTGCGGATAATGTGATTGCTGCTCTCATTAGAAATCGACATGGTAAGGACGGCAAATTGATTTTCAATAGAGCAAGTATTCCGTCCTCCCGCTATGCGGGTAGCCGAAAAAGGGCGGTGCAGGGCGCTGCCGTCGGTTCGGACAGGTAGAGTGAATTGCTGTAACGTATTGTGAGACACAACGTACTGTGAGTCAAGGAGATAAGGTGGCAGATTTGCTGACATCATCCCCGGTGATGGCGGACGGCGACATGCCGTCGATGCCGGATCCGATTTTCAATCGTCTGTTGAAGGACCGCATCATCTGGATGGGTGAAGAGGTCAAGGATGACATGGCCAACCGCATTTGCGCACAGATGCTCATGTTGGCCGCGGAGGACCCGAAGAAGGACATCTGGCTGTATATCAACTCGCCCGGCGGCTCGATTACCGCAGGCATGGCCATCTACGACACTATGCAGCTCATTCAGCCCGACGTGGCGACCGTAGGCTTGGGCATGTGCGCGTCGATGGGCCAGTTCCTGCTGAGCTCCGGCACCAAGGGCAAGCGGTTCCTGACCTCGCACGCCCGCGTGCTGATGCACCAGCCGTCCGGCGGCATCGGCGGCACCACCACCGACGTGCGCATCAACGCCGAGCTCATCATGGATATGAAGAAGACCATGAGCGAACTGACCGCCGAACAGACCGGCCACACGGTGGAGGAGATCTACCGCGACAACGAGTACGACCACTGGTTCACCGCCACCGAGGCGCTGGAGTACGGGTTCGTGGACAAGATCATCACCACGCACGATTCGATGACGAAGGGAGAATGATCGAAATGGCATCCGAAGAAGCTCAGTTCGCGGCCCGCGCCGACCGTCTCGCCGGCCCGAGCGGCGTCGTCGGGTTCATGCCCGCCGCAGCCCGCGAGAGCGCGCTGCGCGGCGCCGCGGCCGTCTCGCCGCAGAACCGTTACGTGCTCCCGCAGTTCTCCGAGAAGACGCCGTACGGCATGAAGACGCAGGACCCGTACACCAAGCTGTTCGAGGACCGCATCATCTTCATGGGCGTGCAGGTCGACGACACGTCCGCCGACGACATCATGGCCCAGCTGCTTGTGCTCGAATCGCAGGATCCGAGCCGTGACGTGATGATGTACATCAACTCGCCCGGCGGCTCGATGACGGCCATGACCGCCATCTACGACACGATGCAGTACATCAAGCCCGACGTGCAGACCGTCTGCCTCGGTCAGGCCGCCTCCGCCGCGGCGATCCTGCTGGCTGCCGGCGCCAAGGGTAAGCGCCTGATGCTGCCGAACGCACGCGTGCTCATCCACCAGCCGGCCATCGACCAGGGCTTCGGCAAGGCCACGGAGATCGAGATCCAGGCCAAGGAGATGCTGCGCATGCGCGAATGGCTGGAGAACACGCTCGCCAAGCACACCGGACAGGATGTCGAGAAGATCCGCAAGGACATCGAGGTCGATACGTTCCTGACCGCCCAGGAAGCCAAGGATTACGGCATCGTGGACGAAGTGCTCGAACACCGTTCGTGAGGTTCATGAATCTTCACAAGTGGATACCCCCGTCGCCGTCAGGCCGGGGGTATCCTCGTAACAGTGCGCATAACGGGACGCATAGTCGAAGGAGAGCTGCATGGGGCGCGTGGTGAGTTACAACGAGGACGTGCCTCGGTGCACGTTCTGCGGCAAGACCGAGCATCAGGTACGCAAGCTGGTCGCAGGCCCAAGCGCGGCCATCTGCGACGAATGCATCGAGCTGTGCGTCGACATCGTCTCGGAGGAACGCCAGCACAGCGCCGATGTCAACGCCCTGACACTGCCCAAGCCCGCCGAGATCAGCGCCTATCTCGACCGGTACGTCATCGGGCAGAGCGCGGCGAAACGCACGCTGTCGGTCGCCGTCTACAACCATTACAAGCGCGTCAACATGGAACTGCGCGAATCGGCCGGGCAGCTCGACGGCAAGAAGCAGGCGCTCGGGCGTCGCCGCCGCACGGATCCGCTCGCCGACGTCGAGGTCGCCAAATCCAACATACTGCTGCTCGGCCCTACCGGCGTCGGCAAGACGTATCTCGCGCAGTCCCTCGCCAAGGTTATGAACGTGCCGTTCGTCATCACCGACGCCACGACGCTCACCGAGGCCGGGTATGTGGGAGATGACGTGGAGACCGTGCTGCAGCGGCTCATCTCGGCCGCCGACGGGGACGTCGAGAGGGCTCAGCATGGCATCATCTACATCGACGAGATCGACAAGATCGCCAGAAAATCCGGCGAGAACACGTCTATCACCCGCGACGTCTCCGGCGAGGGCGTGCAGCAGGCGCTGCTGAAGATACTCGAAGGCACGATCGCCTCGGTGCCGGTCGAGGGCACACGCAAGCACCGCGACCAGGACACGGTGACCATCGACACGCGCGGCATCCTGTTCATCTGCGGCGGTGCGTTCGTGGGGTTGAGCGATATCGTCGCCGGTAGGCTCGGACGCCACGAGAGCGGCTTCGGGGCCTCCTGGCATGACCATGAGGTCAAGCCCGAGGAACTGCTCGAACAGGTCAGCGCCGACGACCTCGCCGAATTCGGTCTGCTGCCTGAGTTCATCGGGCGTCTGCCCGTGGTCAGCGTGCTCGACGAGCTGACCGAGGCCGATCTGGCGCGCATCCTCACCGAGCCCAAGAACGCCCTGGTCAAGCAGTATCGCAAGATGTTCGCCGTCGACGGGGTGGATCTGGCCTTCACGGAGCAGGCGGTGAACGCCATCGCGTCGACCGCCATAACGCGCGGGACGGGTGCGCGAGGGCTGCGGTCAATCATCGAGAAGACCCTTGAGGAGACGATGTTCGAGCTTCCAGGCATGGATGACGTGCAGCAGGTGATCGTCGACGCGGCCTCGGTCAGGGGTGAGGGTCTGCCCAAACTGGTCCGTGGGGAACGGCGCCTCGTGGCATGACGGGGACGCGCGCGGCACGTTTGCGACACGTGCGACACGCCAAGTTGCTAAAGTCATTACATTGATGTAATTTATTTGAGTTGCCGCAAACAAGACAACATGCGCCAGTAGCCCAGCGGATTAGAGCAGCTGACTACGGATCAGCAGGTCGCAGGTTCGAATCCTGTCTGGCGCACGAGCCGTGAAGCAATTCACGGTTGTGCATAATTCAATATGCGCGGTATGCGCCGGTAGCCCAGCGGATTAGAGCAGCTGACTACGGATCAGCAGGTCGCAGGTTCGAATCCTGTTCGGCGCACAAAAGAGCCCTTGAAAGCGAATGCTTCCGAGGGCTTTTCCAATGGATGGGCGCACAGCAGACAGGCGCAACGAGGAGCATCCGCCCACGACCGTGTTCCGGCGCCATCGAATACATACGAGGAGCAGACGTGTACGATTTCCAGTCCGTGGTCGAACGGCGCGGCACCACATCCATCAAATGGCACATGATCGAGGATGACATGGGTGTGGGAAGCGAGGACGTGATCGCCATGTCCGTTGCCGACATGGAATTCAAGCCGGCTCCGGAAATCGTAGAAGCGCTGGTCGAAGCCGCCCAACATGACATCTTCGGATACGATTACGCGACCGATGGGTATTTCCGTGCGCTGACGGCATGGATGAGTCGTCGGCACAACTGGGACATCGACCCGGCCTGGGTGAGCCTGTCGGACGGGGTCATGCCCGCGGTCAACACTGCACTGCGTGCGGTCACCCATCCCGGCGACAAGGTGATCCTGCAAGGACCCGTCTACTATCCTTTCACCGCCGCCGCGGAGCACAACGGCCTGACCATACTCGACAACCGCCTCGTCCTGGGTGACGACGGACGTTACGTCATGGATTTCGACGATCTGGAGGCCAAGGCGTCCGACCCGCGGTGCACGGCGCTGATGCTGTGCAACCCGCACAACCCGGTCGGCCGCGTGTGGAGCGCCGACGAGCTGCGTCGTCTGGGCGACATCTGCATCGCCCACGGCGTGACCATTCTGGCCGATGAGATCCATGCGGACTTCGCCTACCCCGGACACGACGTGACGATGTTCGGCACGCTGGGGGAGCGCTACGCCGGCCACTGCTATGAGTTCACCGCCCCGACCAAGACCTTCAACATCGCCGGCCTGCTGTGCTCCAACGTCATCACCGTCAACCCCGAACTCAAGCGGGCGTTCGACGTGGCGGCGGAGAACATCGCCGGCCTGACCGTCAGCCATTTCGGACTCGTCGCGTGCCAGGCGGCATATGAGCGGGCCGAACCGTGGCTGGATGCGCTCATGGGCGTGCTCGCCGACAACCTTTCGCTGCTGCGCGAGTTCGCGGAACGCACGCCTGGACTTCGGCTCATCGAGCCGGAAGGCACGTATCTGGCATGGCTGGACTGCCGCGGTCTTGGCTTCGGTTCGGCGGACGAGCTGCGCGATTTCATGCGCGACCGCGCTCGAGTGTATTTCGACGAGGGCGTGCTGTTCGGCGAGAACGGAGCCGGATTCGAGCGTGTCAACCTCGCCTGCCCGAAGGCGCTGCTTAGGCAGGTGCTGGACAACATCGCCGTAGCCCTGTCACATCGCGCCTGATTTCGGCAACCGGGATTGCCTCTCGGCCCGCTGGCGGAGGGCTGGCATGCGCGGCATGACTGGGGGTGGTTCTCAGCTCAATGGAACAGCCCGCACTCAGTCCCTATCCATCTGACCATCTGATTCGCTCCCATCCCGTGTGCCACACCAGGCGAAAAACACCCCAAAATCGCATGGTGTGGTACAGCAGAGAGCCACACCATGCGATGTGAGCCTTCACATCACGTGGTGTGGCAAAGCACAGGTCGCGGAAACCGCCATTTTCCAATGACCGGTGAATGGGCCCGGAATCGCCCTTGGCCACACCAGCCCCAAAACCCTCAGAAATCGCATGGTGTGGTACAGGCGATAGCCGGATGACGGGCGACGGGGAATCATCCCCACGCCTTTCCCGCGAAAGTCCCATCCGGCGACGAATAGATGGGACTTTCGCAGGATATGGATTGTCTGTCGCCTTCCTTTCCCCACTCCTCGCCTACAAGCAGCTCTGCTGTTTCTTCACGGCTCGCCTTTGCCCCTGTGATTGTGGTCTCGCTTCGCTAGGCTCAGCCCGGGGCGTAGAGTGGGATGGGGGTCTGTAAAATGAGGAGTCGGTCTGATGGCACCGAATCCTGACATGTCAGGCATACGTCCGCGTCAGGCTGTTCACCTGGTATGGAATTGAGGGTTCATGAATAGCACGGGTAGGGTTTGGGCCATGATCCGGCGAATCGCCGCGTCCGATCGTATTTCCGGCCTGATTATGCTCGCGTTCGCGTTTGCTGGTCTGGTCCTGGCTAATCTGCCATGGACGTCGCACATGTTCGAGGTGGTGGCGGAGACGCAGCTGGGCATTCCCGGCACCAACATCATCCTGCCGATCGGGCATTGGGCGCAGGATGGCCTGCTGACGATATTCTTCCTCACGGTCGGATTGGATCTCAAACAGGAGCTGACCACCGGTTCTCTCGCCAATCCGAAAGCCGCCGCCGTGCCCATGCTGTGCGCCGTGGGCGGTATGCTGATGCCGCCGGTGCTGTTCATCACGGTCATCTCCCTGTTCTCCCGGTTCGCGCCGCCTGCGCCGGGAATCGTCACCATCCCGACCGGCGCGGATGTCCCGTTCGCCGAAGCGGCGCAGGGGTGGGCGATTCCCACAGCGACGGACATCGCCTTCTCGCTGGCGGTGCTTGCGTTGTTCGCCAAGGCGCTGCCCGGTTCGATCCGAGCGTTCCTGATGACGCTCGCCACGGTCGATGACCTGCTGGCGATCATCCTGATTGCGGTGTTCTTCTCGTCGCTCAACGCATGGTACTGGTTCATCGGCATCGCCATATGCGCGGCCATCTGGGCGTTCCTGGTGAGATTGCGCCGCGTCCCATGGCTGCTGGTCGCCGTGATAGGCGTACTGGCATGGGTGATGATGTTCGAGGCCGGCGTGCACCCCACGCTGGCGGGCGTGCTGGTCGGCCTGCTGACGCCGTCGCGTGAAATGCACGGTGAGAAGTCGCCGCGCGCGCAACGCTATGCGAGCAAGCTGCAGCCGTTCTCTTCGCTGCTCGCGCTGCCGATATTCGCGCTGTTCGCCACCGGCGTGCACTTCGCCGAGCTGTCCCCGGCGCTGATGCTGTCGCCCGTGGTCATCGGCATCATCGTGGCGCTGGTGATCGGCAAGCCGCTCGGCATCATGATCACGGCATGGCTGTCCACGCACGTGGCTGGGCTGACGATGGCGAAGGGACTGCGCGTGCGCGACATGTTCCCCGCAGCCTGCGCGTGCGGCATCGGCTTCACGGTATCGTTCCTGATCGCCTCTCTGGCCTACACGAACACGGAGCTGTCTGCGGAAGGACGGTTCGGCGTGCTGATGGCATCCCTGATCGCGGCGCTCATCAGCGGCATCCTCCTGAGCCGTCAGTCCAAGCGGTTCGAGAAGGAGGAGCTGGAGTCGGCGTCGTAACGGAGCCTCTGCTGGTATGTTGGAGACATCCAAGACAAGGAGTGCATGATCATGTCGAAAACGGATGCGTCGAAGAAAAGCGGCAAGAAAAAGAAGCTGCGTAAACTGGCCGCGCAGAAGCTCGCCCACGCGGCGGCGAACAACGCGCTGAACGACATCATCGCCGCGGCAGGTGCCGAACGAGGGAAATCATCGGCCGCCGGGCGGCAGACGGGTGACGCGGCGGTACGCGCCGCCGTCTCCGGCGCCACGAACATTGACGCCAGGAACACCGGTGCAGTGGATTCGGACGAATGCCTCGATGATGCCGAAACCATCGAAGTCACGTCTGCCACGAACGGGGCGCAGGCCTCGGCAGACGGCATTGATGGTGCCGCATCCGATTCGTGGGAGGATTCCGCAGACCTCGGCGTTCAGCAGGATGCATCGCCGTTGGGCGACACCTATCACCGGGGCCCGGTGATTCTGCGCGGCCCGATGATTCCGAACGACAACACTACGGCCAACCTGCTCAAACCCAGTCAGGAGACCGATTGGCTCCACATGGATCCGTGGCGTGTGCTGCGCATCCAATCCGAGTTCGTCGACGGGTTCGGGGCGCTCGCCGAGCTCGGGCCGGCGGTCAGCGTGTTCGGCTCCGCCCGCACGCCGCGCACTGACCCGGACTATAAGGCGGCGCGGCGCATGGGGCGTGGAATCGCAAAGCACGGCGTGGCCGTCATCACCGGGGGAGGGCCGGGCATCATGGAGGCCGCGAACCGTGGCGCGGCGCTTGCCGGCGGCAAATCGGTCGGACTGGGCATCGAACTGCCGCACGAGCAGGGGCTCAACCAATGGGTGAACCTGGGCATGAGCTTCCGCTATTTCTTCGTGCGCAAGACCATGTTCGTCAAATACTCGTCCGGCGTGATCGTATGTCCCGGAGGATTCGGCACATTCGATGAGATGTTCGAGCTGCTGACTCTGGTGCAGACGCACAAGGTCATGTCGATGCCGATCGTCCTGTACGGCACCGAATACTGGCGTGGGCTGTTCGAATGGCTGACGTCGACCGTGCAGGATCACGGCATGATCTCGCCGCTCGACCCGAGTCTGGTACTGATCACGGACGACCCCGACGAGGCCGTGGAAGTGGCGGTCAGCCGGATCGCCTCCTAGCGCTTGACGGCAATGAGCAGTCCGGTGCCGGTCGGAGTCAGAGAGGATTCGAAACGGTCGTCGTCCTGAACCATGTCCAGCAATTGCCGCATGACCACCGCCTTGTCGCTGCGGTCGGCGGGATTGGGTACACCGCCGTTCGCCTCGTCGCCCTCGAACGCGAGCATGTCGGTGAACACGATGACGCCGTGCTCCCGGAGCAGCCGCGGCGCCTGGGCAAACGTGTCCAAATAGTTCGCCGCATCGCCGGAGACGACGATCAGGTCGTAATCCGTGCCGTTGAGACGCGGCAGAAACACGTTCACCGGCGCGTTCACCGCGCGCAGCGTCGTCTGTGTCGTGTCGGACAGGGCGAAGAACATCTTGCGGATGAGCGTGATTCCCTGCGTCGAGGAATCCACCGCCGTCAACTGGCCGGTACCGTGCAGCGCATCGACAAGCTGGACGATCTCCACGAGTGAGCCGGAGCCGATGGTGATCACCGAGGTGCTGCGCATCATGCATGCCAGCGTATGCAGCAGCTGCGCCTGAGCTGCGGAACCCTGCGCAAGACCGCACTGGGCGGCCTGTTCGCGCGCGTCCAACAGCGCTTGCGTCTGCCGGGAATAGGCGTGATCCTCGACGTACTCCCATGCCCTGGCGAGATTCGCATATGAGGTCTTATCCATAAACAATCCCCTGAACCGTTGTCGAATGATGTCTGTTTCGGTCTGTCAGCGCTCTCGGACGCGGGCGACGATCTGCCACATCTCCTCGCCGACGTCGATGCCGCGGGGACAGTGGCGCGAGCAGGCGCGCACGGATTGGCAAGCGGCCACGCCGTCGGCGGTGTCGATGGCGTCCAGTCGCTCGTCGGTTGCGGCGTCCCTCGAATCGTTCACGAAGCGGGAGGCCGAGATCAGGGCCGCCGGCCCAATGAAGGCGTCGCCGCCGGCGTAGACCGGGCAGGCTCCCTCGCACACGCCACAGGCGATGCAGTTGCTGAGCAGCTCGTATTTCGCCAGCTGCTCTGGCCGCTGAAGGTATTCGAACACGTCCACCTTGCCTTCGCTGGTGGTCGCGAGCACGCCATCGGCCTGCAGATACGGCTTGAGCTTCCTGATCTGGTCGAGCATCGGGTCGATGTCCGCGATCAGATCGCGCTGGACGGGGAATCCCGGCAGCGGTGCCAGTTCGATGATGCCGAGTTCGTGGGATTGCGCGCCTGCGTTGTCTTCGCAAGAGTTTCCTTCGGGAGCGGTCGTGTCCGCGCCCCGCTTATCACCCGCGTCGCCGGTGCGGCGGAATCCCTCGTCATCGGCGAGGGGAATCGGCGTCGCCGGTTTCGCCCAGTCGCCGACGGTCGCGGTGCACAGGAGCGTCGGCGTGCCGTTGATCGCCACCGCGTCGGAACCGCACATGCCATGCCCGCACGAATAACGGAACGCCAGGGTCGGATCCACGGTGCGCTTGATCTTCAGCAGACAGTCCAGCACCGTATCCTCCCGGCGAACCGGCAGCGTGTACTCCTGAACCCACTGCTTGCCGCGGGGACGCCGACGCGCCGAAGCGGAGGCGCCGCCGAATGGCGAGCTTTTCTTGGCGAAGGGGCTGCCGGAGCGGGTCGGGCGATCGCGCTCGGGACGCGGCGTGAACCTGTTCACCCGCAAGGTCACCGTGGCCAGCGCGTCACTTGAGCCGCTCATATATATGCCTCCTGAAGTCAAAGAATCGTCAACCAGTTTGCCATAAGGCATGGCCTTGGCGGGCGCGCCCATGCCTCGGCTCCGCGCGTGGAATCGTCGTCGTGCCGACGATGTGGATAAGTGAATATTCGTCCACATTCCATCCACAACACGCCGAAGGGCAAGCCTTCGACCACATTGGCCGAAAACCATGTGGTCGAAGGCGGTTTTATGGTGCACTGATGGTCATGGACACCTGTTTGACAAGCCGAGCGGAACACGCAGGCGCTACGACCGATCATGATCCTCCCGTGGCGGGGCTGAGCGATATGCTGTGCCGGCTGTGCGACGGCTCGCTCAAACCCAAGCAGCTGGGGGTGCTGGGGGAGCAATATGCGGCGGATTGGCTGGAACGGCACGGATACACGATTCTGGGGCGCAACTGGCATTCGCGGTACGGGGAGCTCGACATCGTCATGATGACGCCCGACCGCGTCATCGCGTTCGTCGAGGTCAAGACCAGGCGGACCGACCATTTCGGCACGCCGCAGGAGGCCGTCACCCTGCACAAGCAGACGAATCTCAGACGCGCCGGCGTGCAGTGGCTACTTGAGCCGGCCCACCGCATCAGGCATACGGGGGTGCGGTTCGACGTGCTCACCATCGTCGCGCGTGTGGGCATGGTGTCGGTGCACCACATACCGGGGGCGTTCTGATGGCTATCGGCGGTTCCCTTTCGGTCGGCCTGATTGGTCTCAAGGCCTTCATCATTCAGATTCAGGCGTTCATCTCGCCCGGTCTGCCGTATTTCAGCGTCATCGGCCTGCCGGACGCCTCGCTCAGCGAATCGCGGGAACGGGTCAAATCCGCCTGTCAGGCGAGCGGGTTCAAATGGCCTGACACCCGCGTCACCGTCAACATGTCTCCCGCGTCGATGCCCAAGCGGGGCGCCTCGCACGACCTCGCCATCGCGGCCGGTGTGCTGAGCGCGTCGGGGGCGATTCCGCACGACAGCCTGGAGGAGACGATCGTTCTGGGGGAGGTGAACCTCGACGGCACCGTGCTGCCGATCCATGGTCTGCTGCCGATCATGCTGCATGCCAAGGAGCGGGGGATACGGCGACTGATCGTGCCTTACGGCAACGAGGACGAGTCCCGCCTGGTGCCGCAGATGGACGTGACCTGCGTCCGTCATGTGGGCGAACTCATCGAGCTGGCGGGAGGCCGAGCGTCGTATACGCTTGGCGTCGACCGGGCGACGGTCTCGTGCACGGTCGAGGACACGCCGGCCTTCAGCGGGTTGGGCGACATGAGCGAGGTGGTCGGCCAGGATCATGTCAAGTGGGCGTTGCAGGTGGCGGCGGCCGGGAAACACCATCTGCTGATGACCGGCCCGCCGGGCTCGGGCAAGACGATGTTGGCCTCCAGGATGCCGAGCATCATGTGCCCGCTTACGCCGGAGGAACAGCTCGAAGTGGCGTCGATACGCTCCCTGTGCGGCACGCTGCAGCATTATGGCATCTCCGATATGCCGCCCTTCGAGGCGCCTCACCATACGGCGTCGACCGCGTCGCTGGTGGGTGGCGGATCAGGGCTTGCGGTGCCGGGGGCGATTACGCGCGCCCACCGCGGGATCCTGTTCATGGACGAGGCCCCTGAATTCTCCGCGAGGACGCTGCAGACGCTGCGCGAGCCGATGGAATCCGGGTACGTGGCCCTGTCTCGCACGAAGGGGACGACCTACTATCCGGCGATGTTCCAGATGGTCATGGCAGCCAACCCGTGCCCGTGCGGTTACGCCTACGGCAACGGGGAGCGCTGCGTGTGCAAGGAGAAGGACCGTATCCGGTATTTCGCCAGACTGTCCGGTCCGATTCTCGACCGGATCGACATTCAGGTGGAGGTGCCGCCGGTCCCGTGCATAGCCTCGGCGCCGACCCGCGATTCGATTGGCAGCCACGTCATGCAGCAGCAGGTGATCGCGGCGCGGGCGGCGGCCGGCGAACGGTATTCCAAATACGGGTGGGGCTGCAACGCCGAAGTGCCGGGGTCGTGGATGCGTGCCAACACGTCGGTGAAGGCGCTGGAACTCGCCAACAGGGCGCTGGCGTCGCATCGGCTGAGCCTGCGTGGAGTGGATCGGGCCATGCGACTGGCATGGACGCTGGCCGATCTGGCGGGCAAAACGTCGCCGGGGCCGGACGAGATGTCGCAAGGCATCATGTTGAGAGCGAGGATGTCATGACTGTATGCGAGTCGGATAGCGGCCTTTGCTGGGACCTTGACGAGGAGACGCTCGCTCGGGCCATCCTGACATTCTGCCTCAACACCGCAGACGCGCTGATGACCGCGCTCCTCAAGGGCACGGCCGATGCGTGGGAAGCGCTCACCCTCATCCGGGACAGCGACCCGGAACTGCGCACGTCGGCCGGCGCGGGGAAAGTCATCGAGCAGGCGTTCTGCGTCGGCATGACCCGATGGGGGAGCAAGCCCACGCCGCAGGCGGTACGTTCGTTTCGCTCCGCGTTGGCGACATGGCAGCAGCGATTGCGAACTCTCCCCACGTGGGACAGGGATTATCTCTGCGGCTGGTTCACCATGGAGGGGAGGCAATGGATCATCGCGCCGCATGACGTATGGTGGCCCACCCGTATCAACGACCTAGCGTTGCTGGGTCGTTGCGCGCCCCCGCTGTGCCTGTGGGGCAGCGGCGATCGCGCGGCATTGACCAGTTGCCCGCAGCCCGTCGGCATCGTGGGCTCGCGCGGCGTCAACGAGTATGGGCGCCGACTGACGACGGACATAGCCGTGCATGCCGCGCAAGCCGGGCACCTGGTGGTTTCAGGGGGAGCCATGGGGGCGGACGCCGCCGCCCATAGGGGAGCATTGGACGCGATGCGGGCGTACGGCATCGGACGGGCCGGGCGCACGGTGGCCGTGTTCGCCGGAGGCCTCAACCATGCCGGGCCGCGGTGCAACAGCGAGTTGTTCGACGGGATTGCGGAAAACGGGGGAGCACTGGTCAGCGAACTGTGCCCGGGAACCATTCCGGAGGCGAGGCGGTTCCTGTCGCGCAACCGCATCATAGCCGCGCTTTCGTCAACGCTGGTGGTCACTCAGGCGAGACTGCGTTCAGGGGCGCTGAACACCGTGAACTGGGGAAACGAACTGCAGCGGGACATTCATGCGGTGCCCGGCAACATTGACATGCCGGGCAACAGCGGCTGCAACCGGCTCATTCAGGAGCACCGGGCCACCATCGTGTGCTCCGTCGCCGACATGGATGACGTCTGGCATGCCCCGCATCCGCCGGAGTCGTTCCATGACGTGGCCACTCAACGGAAAGACGGCTCGGACTGCGATGTCGGGACGCCTCGTGATGCCGGCATATTGCGCGATGCCGGTGTATTGCGCGACAGCAGCCCATCGGGTGGCACGGGCAAGTCGCATGAGACCGTCATCGTGCCAAGTGATGATACCGCATTGGATGACGCTGCATCGGATGACGCTGCATCGGATGGCACTGCATCGGACGGCAACAGGTCGTCGGCGATGACCGAGAGCCAGCGGGCGATCATCGATGCCATCCGATGGTGCCGTCGCCGGCGGATAGCCCCGACCGCGCAATCCGTCGCCGAACAGCTGCGCACCCGGTCAGGTGAAAAAGGCCTGGAGACGGGCGCGGCGGAAGGGAATCCAACGGAAGGAAAGGGAGCGGATGCGGTGCCGGAACGCGGCATGCATGAGTTGGTCGCCCATGTGCTCTCACAATTGGGGACGATGGAGCTCATCGGACTGATAACCGTCGAGAACGGTCGCATCTCCATCGTTCCGGAAACCGGAGGGAGACGGAGATCATGATGACGATACTCACTCGTGGCGGATGGTACAGGCGAAAGCATGCCGCCTTGGCGTGCGTTACGCCTGCCATTGGCATCGTGCCAGGTCGACACGCCATCCACCGTCACCGGCATTGTCGTGGCCCGCCCGCGGCGGGATGAACGGCACACCCTCCTCTTCGAGCATCGCGCGCTGCCGCTCCGGGCCGCCGAACGCGAAGCCGGGTGCCAGCGAACCGTCACGGAACACGACGCGATGGCAGGGAATCACGCCGGGTTCGGGATTGGCATGCAGCGCGAAGCCGACGAACCTCGCATTGCGGGGGCGGCCGGCCAGCGTCGCGACCTGGCCGTAGGTCGCGACCGCTCCGCGCGGGATCCGCCGGACGATGTCATACACCGCACTGTTGAACGATGTCGCACTGTTGGACGACGCTGTGCTGCCGGATGACGCTGCGCCGTTGGATGTCGCCGCATTGCCGGGCGTTGTCGTGTTGCCGGGCGTGGCCGTGCTGTCGGATATTTCTTCCATGAACGGTATTATCCGCCGTGCCCCGTCACGTGCGCGGCGAACGTCAGCCCTTGTGCGACAATCTTGGATATGAGTCCGAAACATGTGGAAGAAATGTATGACGCGGTGATCGTCGGCGCCGGGGCGGCCGGCCTGTCGGCGGCGCTGGGGCTGATGCACTCCCCTGACATCGAACAGTTGAAGGAGTCCGGCATCGAGCCGAAGGTCCTGGTGATATCCAAACTGCAGCCGTTGCGCTCGCACACCGGTTCAGCGGAGGGCGGCATCGCGGCGAGTCTGGGCAATGTGGAACAGGACGATTGGCATTGGCATTACTACGACACCGTCAAGGGCGGCGACTGGCTGGTCGATCAGGATGCGGCCAAGCTGCTCGCCGAGTACGCCCCGCAGACCGTGATCAACCTGGAGCGTATGGGCGTGGCGTTCTCCCGCACCGATGACGGCCACATCGCGCAGCGACGGTTCGGTGGTCACACTGCGGATTTCGGCAAGATGCCCGTGCGCAGGGCGGCATATGCGGCGGATCGCATCGGCCATCAGATCCTGCACTCGCTGTGGCAGCAGTGCGTCGCGGCCGGCATCGAATTCGCCGAGGAATGGTACGTGACCGATGTGGTGCTTGACAAGTCGGGGAGCGCCGTTGCGGGCGTGGTCGCCTATGACACGCACGCCGGCGTCACCCACGCAATTCATGCGCACAACGTGATGTTCGCCACCGGCGGTGCAGGACGACTGTTCCACACCACGTCGAATTCATGGGATCTGACCGGCGACGGCATGGCCTTGGCGTTGTCCGCCGGACTCCAGCTGGAAGACATCGAATTCGTCCAATTCCATCCGACGGGTCTCGCGCACACGGGCATACTCCTGTCGGAGGCCGCCCGTGCGGAGGGCGGCGTGCTGCGCAACGCCGACGGCGAGGCGTTCATGGAACGTTATGCGCCGGAGCATCGCGACCTCGCCGCGCGTGACGTGGTGAGCCGTTCGATCATGGCCGAGATCGACGGCGGACGCGGCGTCGCGGACCCGAAAGACCCGGACGGTCCGAAGGACTGCGTGTGGCTCGATATGACCGGCATCGATCCGGATCATATGAATGCGGTGCTGCCGCAGGTGGTGGAGACCATCAAGGCGTACGCGAACCTCGATCCGGCCAAGGACATGGTGCCGGTCAAACCGACCGCGCATTACACGATGGGTGGCATCCCGATCACCACGGATGGAGAGGTGTATCGCTGGGCGGAGTCAGGGAGCCAGAACGGCGACGCCGATTCCGGTACCCGCACGGTCGTGGAGGGCTTGTTCGCCGCGGGCGAATGCTCGTGCGTGTCGGTGCATGGGGCGAACCGTCTGGGCGGCAACTCGCTGCTCGACGCATGCCTGTTCGGCACGCGCGCAGGTGAGTCGCTGGCGGCCCGCATCGCACAGTCGCCGGTCGACGACCCGATGCGCGGCGCCGATGCGGATGACGGTCCCGCCGAGGCGGCAGCCGCGCTGGTGGACGACGTCGCCCGTTCGCGCAAGCAGGATGTCGCCACGATGCTTGCGGGCAGACCGGACGTGGACGATGACGCGGCAGACGATACGTCTGACGGTATGCCGCAGACAGCGGAGCTCAGCGGCTCAGATGCTTCCGCGCAGCCCGGTTCCAAGGAGGACAACCCGTATCGGCTCGCCGCCGATCTGGGAACGCTGATGGAACATGCGCTGGCGGTGCGTTGCGACGCCCGTTCCATCAGCGAGGCCCTGAACCTGCTCGATACTGTGATCCGTCCCCGCGCCAGTCGTCTCACGGCGCATTCGGAGACGCCCGCGTTCAATCAGGAGATAACCGCGATCTGGGAGGTACGGCACCTGACACTGCTCGCCGAAGCCATGCTGCGCGCATCCGAGGCGCGCCACGAATCGCGCGGCTCCCTGCAAAGGCTCGATTATCCGGCGCGTGACGACGAACGTTTCCTCGCACATTCGATGACCGGGATGGCCGATGCCGCCGATGCCGAGGCTTCATCGGCACCTCACGCCTCCATCCTGTGGCAGTCCGTGCACATCAATGACTTCCCGCCCAAGACGCGCGAATACTGAGAGCTGCGATACGGGAGTGGCCTGACGCCTTCCCCTCAGGCCGGATTCCTTGGTTCCGAGTCAGAGTGGTTCTGATACAAAACTGCGCCGAAGTCCCAGCCAGGGCTTCGGCGCAGTTCCGTTTTGCCGGCTTTGCGGCACGGTCTCACTTCACCAGCGAAGTGAGCTCACCGAGATCGAGCTCGAAGCTGACCCCGCGCTCCTCGAAATGCGGCTGATTGCGGGTGCTTTCCATTGCATGACGTACGAATTCGCCCGCGATCCGAGCCGATTCGGCCAGGCCGCGGCCGGCCATCACCGCACCGCACAGTGCGGACGCGAAAGCGTCACCCGTACCGTGGATCATGTACGGCAGCTTGTCGTGCACAAGCTCGACCTTCTCGGCAGCGCCCTTTTCGGCGCTCGCCACGTAGTTGATGATCTTGCCGTCACCGTGGTCGATGCCCTTGAGCACCACGTTCTTGGCACCGAGTCCCAGCAGCGCGTCCAGCAGTTCGGTCACGGCGGCGTCATCGAGATCCTGCCCGGGGTAGTCGCGCTTGGTCAGGATGCTCGCTTCGGTCAGGTTCGGCATCAGCACGTCCGCGCCGTCCGCCAGAGCCCCCATCGCCTCGCACAGTTCCGGCGTGTACGTCGGGTACATCTGACCGGCGTCGCCCATAACCGGGTCGACCAGCCGCAGCGCGGACGGATATTCGCGGTACAGGCGCTGGATGATGGACACCTGGTCGGGGGAGCCGAGGAAGCCGCTGTACACGCCATCCAGCTCGACGTTCTCCTTGCGCCAGGCGTCCAGATATCCGGAGAGAATGTCCGTCGTGTCATGGAACGTGAACACGGCGTACTTGGTGTGTGCGGAGAACAGGGCCGTCGGCACCGGGCACACGTCGCAGCCGGCCGCCGACAGGATCGGGATCGCCGCGGTCAGCGAGCACTTGCCATACCCGCACATGTCGTGCACGGCGGCTACGCGCGGAATGTAATGTGGGTCGCGGTCATACAGCGTCACATCATCGGTCATTCGGAAACACCCCTTACTGGTAGGCAATGACGATACACAACAGAGACTAGCATCGTCGGGCGCACACCGCGTAACGCGGTCCCGCCCAGCGCGCCACCGGTGGCGGGCGGCCGGGAAGTGCCACCTGCATCGTATCGACGGCATGGGAGCGGAAGCCGGAACGTGACGCCTCGCGCTAGAGTTGTCTGATACACGTGACGACGGGACGAAGCCCGGTGCGGCGGTTCCGTCCGCATGATAGCAAGGAGGATGCCATGACGCCTATGGATGTTCTGATTGTCGTGGAACGCTTCTTCCTGTATTGGCTGGCGTACTCGTTCGTGGGATGGGTGTGGGAGACCGGCCTGAGCGTCGTGCTGCGCAAGCGGTTCGAGGATCGGGGCATGCTCAACGGGCCGATATGCCCGATCTACGGGTTCGGCGGTCTGCTGGTCGTCGTGCTGCTGCATGACGTGAACAATCCGCTGTCGCTGTTCCTGTCCAGTGGCGTGCTCGCATGCACGCTGGAATATGCGTCGAGCTGGGCGATCGAGAAACTGTACCACATGCGTTTCTGGGATTATTCCGGCAAGCCGTTCAACATCAACGGGCGCGTGTATCTCAACGGGTTTCTGGCGTTCGGCGCGGGGGCGACGTGCATCAAACTGGTGGTCCAGCCGTGGATGTCCGACATCGTCCGGTCCTGGCCGATATGGCTGCTTCACGCCGTCGCGGGACTGTCGTTCGTCGTGGTGGTAATCGATGCGGCCATCACCCAGGCCGGTCTGCGCAGTCTCGATTCGCGTCTGGCGAAGGTCAGCGAGGGCATCAAAGCACTCAAATCGCAGCAGATCAGACAGATCGACACACGCATCAGCGAGGCCGACGAGCAGTGGCGCGAAACGTCCGCCAAACTGCGCGGGCAGGCGGAGCAGGCGTATGACCGGTTCGCGGCCGGAGCCCAGCAGGGCATTCGTGCGGCATCCAGACCGGTTGCAGATGCCGGCGAGCTGGTCCGTCGCTCGCTCAACCGCCAGCAGCGCCGTCTGATCCGCACGTTCCCGAAGATGGTATCCCTGCGCGACCTGACCATCACCGACATGATCCGTGACCTGTGGAACCGGCTCTGACGGCAGCGGCGTGTCGCATCGTGGATAGTCGGTTTTAGGGCTCCTGTTACGACCTGCGACACCAATGATGCCAACGGCTTTTAAAGGGTTATAGACAACCGCGATAACGCCGGACTTGCGATGCCGCATCCATGTGCCCTATGGTCTAAACCAACACCTCGCCAGACGCTGGAAACCGCCGACGGGTGGCGACAAGAAAGACACGGAAACCACAGCATCCCGACATGGGAAAAGGAGCAACCACCATGACCGAAGCCAACAAGAAGTACCGTTTTGAAACCCTGCAGCTGCACGTCGGCCAGGAGCAGGCCGACCCGGCCACCGACTCCCGCGCAGTGCCGATCTACGCGACCACCAGCTACGTCTTCCACAACTTCGACCACGCCGAGGCCCGCTTCGGACTCGCCGACCCGGGTAACATCTACGGCCGTCTGACCAACTCCACCCAGGGCGTGTTCGAGGACCGCATCGCCGCCCTTGAAGGCGGCACCGCCGGCATCGCGGTCGCCTCGGGCGCCGCGGCCGTCGAGTACGCCGTGCGCAACATCACCCAGTCCGGTGACCACATCGTCTCCTCCAAGAACATCTACGGCGGCACCTTCAACCTGCTCAAGCACACGCTGCCGCGCGACGGCATCACCACCACTTTCGTCGATCCGGAGGTTCCGCAGAACTTCGAGGACGCCATCCAGGAGAACACCAAGCTCGTCTACTTCGAGACCTTCGGCAATCCGAACGCCGACCTGCCCGACTTCGAGGCCATCTCCGCAATCGCCCACAAGCATCATCTGCCGGTGATCGTCGACAATACCTTCGCCACCCCGTACCTGTTCCGCCCGCTGGAGCACGGCGCCGACGTCGTGGTCGAGTCCGCGACCAAGTTCATCGGCGGCCACGGCACCACGCTGGGTGGTGTCGTCGTGGAAGGCGGCAACTTCAACTGGGCTGAGGTGCCGGGCAAGTTCCCGACCCTGACCGAGCCGGATCCCTCCTACCACGGTCTGAACTTCTACGAGGCCCTCGGTGGAGCCGCCTTCGTGACCCGCATCCGCGCCATCCTGCTGCGCGACACCGGTGCCACCCTGTCCCCGTTCGCCGCGTTCCTGCTGCTGCAGGGCACCGAGACCCTGTCGCTGCGCGTCGAGCGCCACGTGCAGAACGCGCTGAAGGTTGTCGAGTACCTGCAGACCGTGCCTGAGGTCGAGTCCGTCTCGCACCCGTCCATCGAGGGGCGCCGCGACCACGAGCTGTACAAGAAGTACTTCCCGAACGGTGCCGGCTCCATCTTCACCTTCGACATCAAGGGCGGCAAGGACGCGGCGCGTGTCTTCATCGACAACCTGCACCTGTTCTCTCTGCTGGCGAACGTGGCCGACGTGAAGTCGCTGGTCATCCATCCGGCCTCCACCACGCACTCCCAGGAGACGCTGGAGGAGCTGGAGGATCAGGGCATCCACCAGGGCACCATCCGCCTGTCCATCGGCACCGAGAACATCGAGGACATCCTCGACGACCTCAAGGGCGGCTTCGAGGCGCTGCGCGCCTCCGGACTGGCCAAGTGATGGTCTTGGCTAGATAGCCGCAAGGATTTTCCGCGTCGCCGGTCGGGGAACCGTGACGCGGAACGAGAAGGGGAACCCGTACAAACCCGCGCTGACGTCATGCAGCGCGGGTTTGTTGCATATAGCCCTTGCTGGCTGGGCTGTAGTGAAGCGGGTGGGATGTCGCCGCACAACCACCCTCCGGCGCTTCGCGCCACCTCCCGCCAGCGGGAGGGCGTATGGTCCGATCCTGCTGTTCAGCTCCGTTCTGACCATATTTTGGCATTTTTTGTCTTGAACAGTGATGCAAGCAGGGGGTTTCGTGCCACGAAACGGTAAAAATCGCTGTTTTAGGCATTTCGTGGCATTCCCTGTGCCACGAAATCTTTTTTAACCGGTTACATGCCGTTTCGGGGCGTGAGGACAAATCTAAGAATCATTGGAAAATGGACGTTTCGCCATTCTCGTTCTCAACACTGTTCTCGCTCATCGTACAATTCTTCTTGCCAGGCATCCCCTATCATCCCCCCCCCCGTCATCGTCACGGGCCCGTGCGTTCCCGGTCGAGAGAGGCCGCCGAGCGCAGTGAAACCGCGCACAATGTTCGAGCGCGTAATACTCAAGGATGATGGGCACGATGGCGATTCACCCCGCCGCACGATGCCGGTCCGAGCCCGCCATCCGTATGGTGAAAGTAACGTTCAGGGAAAATCCCTGTATTGATATGGAAGAGGACGTTATGGAACAGCAGATCATGCAGCCGCAGACCAATGCCGGTGCGGCGCAGGAACAGCGGCACCCCATCGCCATCGAGGCGATCGACCTGGTCAAGGACTACGGGCATGGCGAAAACGCGGTGCATGCGCTGCGCGGTGTCAATGTGCGGTTCGAGCAAGGGAGGTTCACCGCGATCATGGGCCCGTCCGGCTCCGGCAAGTCCACGCTCATGCACACGCTCGCCGGACTCGACTCGGCCACGAGCGGTCATATCGTGTTCGACGGCGCCGACATCACCACCATGAACGACAATCAGCTGACCATGCTGCGCCGCCACAAGATCGGCTTCATCTTCCAGAGCTTCAACCTGCTGCCGATGTTCACCGCCGAGCAGAACATCCTCATGCCGTTGACTCTGGCGGGTCAGAAGCCCGACCGTCAGTGGTTCGACATGCTGACGACGACGCTGGGACTCAAGGAACGTCTCACGCACCGGCCGAATGAACTGTCTGGCGGCCAGCAGCAGCGCGTCGCCATCGCGCGTGCGCTCATCACCAAACCGTCGCTGGTGTTCGCCGACGAGCCCACCGGCAACCTCGATTCCGTCTCCAGCGCCGAAGTGCTGAGCTTCCTGAAGCGATCCGTCAAGGAACTTGGGCAGACCGTCATCATGGTCACCCATGACGCCGTCGCCGCATCCTATGCCGATCGTGCGATCGTGTTCGCCGACGGCCAGATCGTCGCCGACGAGCAGCGCCCGACCGCCGAGAGCATGAACCAACTGTTGATGAACGAGCGCGAGCGGGCCACCCAACTGGTCGGCGGGCCGTCCGCGGGCACCACCGTTCCAAGACCGCCGGTGGCGGCCCTCAAGGGGCACACCGAAAAGGCGTCTTTCGTTCCGGGTGCTCCAAGCGTTCCGGGCGCTCCGCAGCACGCCGCCGTCGCCCAGCACCGCCGCTGACCCGCCCACAGCATTAAGGACTTCTCATGTTCTCCATCACCATCAAACTCATGAAAAAAAGCGCGAGGATGCTCATCCCCGCAGGCATAGCCATCCTTATCGGCACGGCGTTCATCGCCGCCACGTTCCTGTTCTCCAACTCCATGGACGACTCGCTGCGCAGGCAGAGGACCGCCCAGCTCGGCGAAGCGAACTACATCGCCACGATGAAAACAAACAGCAACGGCGCGGTCTCCGAAAACGGCTCGGCCGACAGAACCACCGTCGCCGATTTCAACCTCGACCGGATACGCGCCACGAAAGGCGTGAAGGGCGCCCGCGTCGACACGTCCGTCAGCGTTTCGATCTCCGCAGCGGGCAAGCGCTCGAACGGATACGCCGTCGGCACGTCAACCGACCGCAAGCTGCTGCCGGTCCGCATCGTCTCCGGCGACCAGCCGGTCGACAACAACGAGGTGGCGTTGCCAAAATCCGTCGCCAAACAACTTGGAGTGGATGTCGGCGACAAGGTGGACGTCGCTCCGATATCCAACGGCAGCGCTCTGAGCGGCACCGCGGTGCGTGACGTGCGCGTCGTTGGCCTGACCAGCGACCCGTTTGGTGTGTACTCGTTTTACGGTGGCGCTTCGGTGCTGTCGGAGAACGTCGTCGCCGCGGTATACGGCGTGGATGATTTCGACCATATGCAGGCGTACATGCTCCTGCTTGACATCGACGAAGCCGACGCCGCTGCCGCGCAGCGGACCGTCGACGAGGTCTCCGGGCTCCTGCCGAAATCCTATGGCGTGGAATCGCGCCGATCGGTCGAGACGGAGGCCGTCAGGGACCTCAGCTCGAACAACACCAGCTTCCCCACCATATTCCTGCTGAGCTTCGGTGTGCTCGCACTGTTTGTTGCCGCCCTGGTCATCGCCAACACGTTCCAGGTGCTGGTGGCGCAACGCAGGCGCACGCTGGCGTTGCTGCGCACAATCGGCGCGAAGAAGGGCCAGCTGTACACATCCGTACTGATGGAGGCCGGATTGCTTGGCCTGATTGCGTCGGTGCTGGGCGTCGGCTTCGGCGTCGGTCTGATCGCGCTGGTCACGAACACGGGCGTAATGGAAATGGTGGGAATGCAGGCCAGGCTGATTCTCTCGTGGCAAGCGTTCGTGGTTCCGATCGCATTCGGCCTGATCATGACTATACTCGCCTCGCTCGGCTCCGCACGGTCCGCCACCAGCGTGACGCCGCTTGAGGCCCTGCGCCCGATCGAGCTGACCGATACATCACGCGCCGGAAAGGTCCGCGCCGCGATTGGCGTTCTGACGATCATCGCCGGATTGGCACTGGCTGGCGTCGCCGTATGGCAGCTGTCCGGCATGCTGAACGGTCTGGACACCATGGCCGGCGACAATTACAGCAGTGTGCTGCTGATGTCCATCGGCGGGGCCGCGCTGGTGTTCCTCGGGCTCGTACTCACCGCCACGTTCTGGCTGCCGGTGCTGATGCGCGGCGTCGGCGCGCTCGTCTCGATGTGCGGTCCGAGCGCCAAAGTTGCCCACGCCAACATCCAGAAGAACCCGCGTCGCGTCGCCGCCACCGGCACCGCGCTGCTGATCGGCGTGACCCTGGTCGCCACCATCGCCACCGGTGCAGCCAGCGCCAAGCAGACCATGGGGGAGGCGCTCGCGTCCCGGTACAGTGTCGACATGATCGCCACCGGCGACGGCCTGAAGACCAGCGCAGTCAAGGAAGCGGCCCAGGTCAAGGGCGTCGCGGCCACCATGTACGCGCCCACGGCGACGGTGACCGCGGAAGGCGTGAACGGGGGAACGATGTCCCTGCTGCTCGTCGGCGTCAAGAACACCTCCGAACTCGCCGGCGTCATGCACGCCGACCTTAGCGGCGTCACCGTCGGCGACGACACCGTGCTGCTGCCGAAATACCGCGCCACCTCAGGCAAGGAGATCACATTCGGCTCCGATGCGAAGCTGCGGTTCACTGCCGCGGAGTCGAATGGCATTGCGGCAAGCACCGAGCAAGACAGGTCCGCCAGCGCAAGCTCGACGAACGGAGGCGTTTCCTCATCAATGCGTCTCAAACCGGTGCAATCCGATTACCGCCGCGTCTCGTCCAACTATGATGCCGTCGCCTTCATCAACACCAGCCATTTCAACAACGGCGACATCACCGCGACCGGCCACATGCTGCTCATGCGTGTGGATACCCAGTCGGCCGGCGTCTCCCTGAGTGACGTGTTCAACAAGATTCAGGACGTATTTTCGTATGACTCCACCGTGTCCATCACCGGTCCCGTGGCGGAACGCGCACAATGGGAGACCATCATCAACTCGATGCTGATGCTTCTGGTCGCGCTGATCGCCGTCGCGGTGCTCATCGCGCTGATCGGCGTGGCGAACACGCTGAGTCTGTCGGTGATTGAACGCACCCGCGAATCCGCGACATTGCGGGCCATCGGCATGACCCGCGGGCAGCTGCGGCGCTCGCTGGCCGTCGAGGCGCTGCTGCTGTCGCTCGTCGCAGGTGTGGTCGGCGTGGTGCTCGGCACGCTGTTCGGATGGCTGGGGTCGTACATGGTGTTCAGCCTGTACGGCAAGACGGTGTTCCCCTTCGAATGGGGCATGAACGGCATCGTGCTTGTGGTGGCCGCCATCGCAGCCCTGCTCGCCAGCGTGTTCCCGGCCCGTCGCGCAGTCAAGACGCCGCCTGTCGAGGCTCTGGCTGAAGCCTGAGCCTCTTAGGCGGCCTTCGCGGCAAGCCGCTCACTTCACCTACAGACAGTCCACTGGACTGTCTGTTTGACGGTTCAGCCTGTCGAGGCTCTGGCTGAAGCCTAGTTCGTAGAGCCGGTGGATGGTCAACACAGCCGCCAGTGCAATGAGGTCCCTTCTTTCACTCAAAAGAAGGGACCTCATCGCCTATATGGCGTTATACCGCACGACCCGTGACACGCGGCTCCCGACGCGCGATGTTATAACCTGAACACGCAAAAAATCGGTACGTTGCAAAATGAACTGTTCATTAATCGAAGGTGATTTTCATTATCTTTCAGCGGTCGGAACCTGACGGTTGGTCTACAACAGAATCGGTTCCATATCGACCAACACACAATGGAAGCTGAAAGAATGCACAAGACAATGCGTAAGTCCGCGGTCCTCAAGGGCGCCGTGGCAGGCATCGCATCCATCGCGATGCTGATGTCCGTGAGCGTCACCGCGAACGCCGCGGACACTCCCTCGTACGGCAGCGCGGTCAAGCCGAACATCACCTCGCTGCTCGGCGAGTATTACAACTGGTGGACCCCGAAGAAGGTCGTGAACAACACGCCGCAGGGCGATGCCTTCCGCGGCAAGGTCGCCGATGCCGGCAAGAGCGTGCTCGGACAGAACGACAAGACCGTCGTGGCCATCAACAACAAGGCCGCCGCCGACACCACCAAGGTCGACGGCACCTACACGCAGGCCGAGCGCGCCGCTCTCGACGCGAGCGACGGCGACGCACTGCGCATCTACAAGGACGCGTTCGGGCCGATCATCGGCCAGTACGTGGCCGAGGGCGTCGCGCAGGGCGAGCTGCCCAAGACCTCCGACCTGGTGTTCAGCAAAAGCAGTAAGGACTCGTTCGCGGGCTTCGTCGGCACCGGCAGCGCCAAGAAGGACTTCAACTACCCGCGTCCGTACTTCAACAAGGAGAACGAAGGCGTCGACCGCACGATCGGCGGTGACACCGACCTCAACGGTCTGAGCTCGACGCTCGACATCAAGCGCATCCCGATGATCAATATCGACGGCCAGGAATACGGCGAGGATTACACCGACTATCAGGAGCCGTCGCAGTCCTTCCCGTCCGGCCACACCACCAAGACCTACAACCGCGGTCTGGGATTGGCCACGCTGCTGCCCGAGCTCGGACCGGAACTCGTGGCCCGCGCCGCCGAAGGCGGCAACAACCGCGTCGTGCTCGGCGTGCACTACCCGATGGACGTGATCGGCGGGCGCATCTCCGCCAGCGCATCCGTCACCGCTCTGTGGTCTGATGCCACGTTCCGCCAGAACGTGCTGCTGCCGGCCCATGACGAACTTGAGAACTACATCGCCGCACGCTGCAAGGCCGACGGCAACGGCGACACCGTCGCCGCGTGTGTGAGCAAGACAGGCGCCAACGACAAGAACGGATACAAGAACACCTTCACCGACGCGGTGTCCACCGAACCGGTGACCGACCGCGCGTCCGCCATCGACGCCTACACCGCACGCATGACCTACGGATTCTCGCAGACCTCGGCCGCCGGTCAGGCGCCCGTCGTGCCGCAAGGCGCGGAGAACCTGCTGCTCACCGCATTCCCCGACCTGACCGACGCCCAGCGTCGTCAGGTGCTCGAAGCTTCCGAAATTGACTCCGGCTACCCGCTGGACGCCAGCTCCAACGGATTCGAGCGCATCAACCTCGCCAAGGCTTTCAGCACCAAGGTGACGCTGAGCGAAGACGGCAGCACCATCACCGCCATCTCCTTCGGAGCCAAGGCGCCGACCGTGGTGAAGACCGCATCCTCCAAGGACACGATCACCGGACTGCTGACCGACTTCAACAAGTACTACGTCGCAGGCAAGGGCGTGACCGATGAGGGCAAGTCGGTGCTCGCGCACGACGACCAGCTCACCGAAGACATCAACAACAAGGCGTACGGCACCGACGGCAACACCGCGCAGGACCAGCGCGCCCTGTCCGACGCCCAGATGAACTCCACCAACACGCTGTACGACGCGCTCGGTCCGGTGCTCGGCAAGTACTACAAGGACGCCGCCGACGCTGGTAAGTTGCCGAAGACCGCCCAGTTCCTGTCCGACATGAACAAGTCCGCTTCCACCGGCGTCGCCAAGGCCACATACCAGCACCCGCGCCCCTACGTGGACCGCGTGAACTTCAACGGCACGGCGCTGAACATGAACGGTCTGAAGCAGACGCTGAACATCAAGAAGGTCCCCGGTTACGAGGACTTCGACTGGGGAGACGGCGAAGCGCCCGACAACGAGTATGACGGACTGTACAACTCCGGCTCGTTCCCGTCCGGCCACACCACCTTCGCGTTCACGCAGGGCGCCGGCCTGGCGTACCTGCTGCCCGAGCTCGGCCCGGAGATCATGACCCGCGTGTCCGAGGCCGGCAACAACCGCATCGTGCTCGGCGTGCACTACCCGCTCGACATCATGGGCGGCCACATCGCCGGCCAGTACGGCGTCGCCACCGCGGTGAGCGACGAGAAGATCGCACAGGAAGGCGCGGCCGCCCGCGCCGAGCTCGTCGATTACCTGACCGCGCAGTGCAAGGCCGACAACCACGGCGATACGCTCGACGCCTGCATCACGAACACCGGCGCGAACGCCGCCAACGGCTACCGCAATGATTTCACCGACGAGGTTTCGACCAAGCCGGTTACCGACCGTGCCTCCGCACTGGCCGCGTACAAGGCCCGCATGACCTATGGCTTCCAGGCCACGGGCACGACCGGACAGGCGCCGGTGGTGCCTGACTCGGCCGTCCGCATGCTCGACAACGTCGCCGCGTTCAAGTCGTTGGATTCCGCGCAGAAGAAGGCCGTGCTCGCCGCGACCGAAGGTGACTCCGGCTATCCGCTGGACGCCTCGTCGCAGGGCTGGGCGCGAGTCAACCTCGCCGCGGCCTACAGCGCCAAGGTCACGCTGAGCGCCGACGGCAAGAACGTCGTCAAGGTCGAGCCCGGCCAGGCGCAGGCCTCGGTCGTGCGCGAGACGAGTGGCAGCAACGGTAACAACGGCGGCAACGGTAACGGCGGCAGCAATGCCGGCAACATCGGTGTCAACAATGCCGCTGGCCGCAACCCCTCCGGCACGCAGCCGCTGTCGAAGACCGGCGCGGACGTGTCCGGCATCGCCTCGGCGTTCATCCTGATCGCCGCCGCCGGTGTCACGATCATGATGATCCGCCGCAAGCACGCGATCTGACAACTAGCGCCCCCGCTGGCGGACTGAGCATCGCGCCCCCGCCAGCGGGGGCGTTTTTTATATTCGCCTTATACCAGACCGTTGTCGTAGGCGAAGACGACGGCCTGGACGCGGTCGCGCGCATTGATTTTGGCAAGGATATGCGCCACGTGCGTTTTCACGGTTGGCAGGCTGATGAACAGCTTGTCGGCGATCTCCTGATTCGACAATCCATGGGCGATCTCCACCAGCACCTCACGTTCCCGCTCGGTCAGCAGGTTCAGTTCCGGGTCAGTGTATGCCACCGGCCGGGCGCCGGGCATCGTGGACGAACCGTCCGCATAGCCGTCAGTCGCCGTCAACCCATGCTTGGTGTACCCGTCCTCCATCATCTTTTCGATGAGTCGCTTCGTCGCCGAAGGCGCGATAATCGCGTTGCCCTGATATACCGTGCGAATAGAACTCAGCAGCGTCTCCGGCTCGGTGTCCTTGAGCAGGAATCCGGATGCGCCGGCGTTGATGGCCGCCATCACGTACTCGTCCAGGTCGAACGTCGTCAGGATGATCACGCGGGTCTTGCGCGGCGCGTCTCCGGCGGCCGCTTCCAGCGCGCTGATGCGGCTGGTCGCTTCCAGTCCGTCCATGCCGGGCATGCGCACGTCCATCAGCACCACATCGGGGTGCAGCGATTCGGCCAACGACACCGCCTGGGCGCCATCGCCCGCCTGCCCGACCACCTGTATGTCCGGTTGGGATCCGATCACCATTGCGAATCCCGCTCGCACCAGTTCCTGATCGTCGGCGATGACCACCCGAATTCTTTGCAACTCACTCATGCCTTCCACTGTATCCAACATCGGCGAACAAGTCCCGCATCACGCCCCCTGATTTAACCCTGAATTCATGTCGGATGATCCCCGGCGGGCCGTGGAGCGCCGTCTCATTACGACGCGATGCCGTGCAGCTGACTATCGTGCAGCTGCTTGTCGAGCGATGCCGCGGGCCTGAGCTGCATGCCGGGCTGCTCTTGCCGGTGAGCCTCATCGCTGAATCCGGTCTCGCGCAGCACGCCCAGCAGCTTGCGCATGTGGGCCAGCGCCGCACGGCCCTGTGATCCGATGGCCGCGAACGCCTCGGAGATGGCCCCGGGCGACGGCTGTTCGCCGTGACGCTCGCAATCGTCAAGCATGCGCAGGCCGGCGACCGCCTGGTCGATCACGCTGGTCAGCGTCATCGTCACCTCGGACTGGATGCTCTCGCTGATGCGGTCACGTTCCATGTTCGCCGCCAGGATGCGCTGCTTGGCCTGCTCCGCGCGCAACGCCTCCTCGCGGGCTTGCAGCACCAGCGCGTTCGATCCGCTGGATCGGGACCATCGTGCCATGGCCGTCGCGCTTATGCACAACGCCAGCGATATCACCATGAACACGATTGCCGATGCGAACGCGGCGGGCGTCGCCGCGAGGGAATATGCCGGGCGGGACTGGGACAGCATGCTGAAGATGCTTCGATACCCGGTTTGAGCGGCGAAGATCTTGCAGCCGAACAACGCGGAGTCAGCCAGCGCGGCGATCCCCGTCCAACGCCATGCCTTGTCACGGCCGTACAACACCGCGGAATACAGGGTCACAAGGGAAGCAAGGATATCGGCTAGGACGACCGGCTCGAAGAACAGCAGCTGAAGCGCGGCGAGGATGGCCACCGCCAGCGCACTGGATTCCGGGAACCTGCGGCGGAAGATCAACGGAATCAGGATGATGATCGTCAATGCGCGGTCGAAACGGTTGTAGGGCTGCAATCCCCCGACGTATATGACGGATGGATTGATGGCGAGCAGCAACCAGGCCACCAGTATGGTGAGCAGCAAATCGGTCAGCAGATAATGACGCTCGGTCCACTGCGACATGCGCTCGATCCAGTTGAGCCGCTGTTTCCCGGTAACGGATGCCTGCTGGATCGGCTTCGAACGCAGAGCGGACAGAATCGTGCGCAAGCGTATGGTGATGGGCGCCGGCGGCGCTTGTGTCGGGACCGATGACATCTGCGACACCGGACGGGGCATCTTTGCGCCGGCCGGTTGCGTGACACCGACTTGACTGGCGACGGCGGATTGCGGGGCGTTCGCGACATTACTGACGACCCCGGTATTCCCGGTATCCGTCGCCATTGAAACCGTTCCGGTCGTCGGGGCCGCCAGCGGCATGATTGCCGCGCCCGAAGACACCGCAGCGGAAGACGCTACGTTCGGGCTCTCGGACGCCGGCGCAGCAGCCTCGGACTGCGTTGAGACAGTGCTGTACGGCACGAAGCCGGACACCACGAAGCCGCCGCCAAGCTGCGGGCCACTGGTCACGCTGCCGCCGACCGCGCCGATACGCTCGCGCATGCCGATCAGTCCGTAACCGGGTTTATGGCCGTCCAACGACGATGACGCGCCGCGGCCATTGTCGGCAACGGTGACGTGCAGTCCGTCAGCCCCCCAGATCTCGCTGATCTGCACGGTGACGTTCGGGCCGCCGTATTTGCGCACGTTCGTCAGCGCCTCCTGCACCATGCGGTACATCGCGGTGCTCGCCTGTGCGCCGAGGGCGGCAACCTGCGACTGGCCGGACACGGTCTTGCGAATCGTGCGCCCCATGCCGGCCGCCGCCCTCGCCTGGTCGATCAGCGCGTCCACATCCGCGTAATCGGCATGGTCCGACCCCCCAAACACGCCCAGCAGACGTTTCATGTCGTGCAGCGCGCGCTCCGATTCATGACGGATCGTTTCCATGGTCTGCCGGGCCAGCGCCGGATTGTTGGCACCCGCATACCGGCCCCCGTCGGATTGGATGATGATGATCGACAGCGTGTGCGCTACCACGTCATGCATGTCACGCGCGATGCGGGCGCGTTCGGCGAGCGCCGCGATATGGCGTTCCTCATCCTCTTTTGCCTGCAGAGCGTCGTTGCGCTCATGCATCATGCTGACGGTGATGCGCCGGGCCCGCTGCCAGTACGCGACGATGATCGCCGCGAACAGGTATACGGCGATGAAGATGAATATGGCCGCCGAGTCTGTCGTCATGGTGGTGGCGCAATCACCGCTCAGACCATAGAAATATGTTCCCGAGCAGACATCCAACGGACTGAGTCCATCGAAGGACACGCCCTGATTGAGGATGGGACCTACATCGGCGGACCAGATGATGACGGGCGACGCCAAGGCACCGATGGCGACGGCAAGTACGATGAACGCTTTCGAATTGCGCGGATCCGCATATACGATGGCCGAATACAGCATCCATGGTGCCATCAGGTCGGCATATACCATCGACGGCCCGAACGCCAGTTGGACGACCACCAGACCGGCGAACAGCAATGTAGCCATCTGCGGCTTCCACCGACGCATCGCGACGGGGACCATCAGAACGAAGCTCCAGAAGGCCATTACCGTATGGTCGAAATAGGCGATGACGCCGGGATTGCTGTCATTGGTACCGGCCATGAGCGTGAAAAAGATGGAGATGATCACCGCATACAGGGCATCTGCGAGCAGCACATGCTTCCTGTTCCACGTGGTGATTCGTTCCATGATTCCCATACGGTTCAGCGTATCGCGTGCGGTGACCCGACCCACATCGGTCGGCCGGATGATTCATTGCGATGCGGTGTGTCGGGCGGGGTGCGTTTCGTTGGTGGGAATCCCCTCGGATTTCCGCCGCCGGTCGGCTACAGTGGAACCGAGAATGGTACGGCATCGTGGGATGCCGGGGTGCATCAATGAAAGGGAATGTATGACGCTGCTTGCCGAATATTACGTGCCGGGGCTGCATATCGAGGATCGGTCGGCCAAGGTGCCGCTTGATTGGGCCGGTCATGAGCCGGGGCGCGGCTTTGACGGGGAATCGATCAGCCTGTTCTACCGCGTGGTGACCGCCCCCGAGCACGTGCATGACGATCTGCCTCTGCTGGTGTTCCTGCAGGGTGGTCCGGGAGGGGCCGGACCCAGGCTGCTGAACCCGTCGAGCGACGGATGGATTGCGGAGGCGGTCAAGCATTTCCGTGTGGTGCTGCCGGATCAGCGCGGCACGGGCCGCTCGTCGCGCGTCGACTCGCATGCCATGGCGAGGCTCGCCGCCGGGGGAGCGCGTGCGCAAGCGGATTACCTCAAGCGGTTCCTCGCGGATTCGATCGTGCGGGACTTCGAACATCTGCGCCGCACCGAGTTCGGCGGCTCGCCGTGGGTGACGCTTGGCCAGAGTTATGGCGGATTCCTGACGCTGACCTACCTGTCGCTGTTCCCCGAAGGAGTGGCCGCGAGCTTCACCTGCGGCGGCATCCCGCATGTCCCGGCGAACGCGACCGAGGTCTATGAGCACACGTTCCCGCGCATGGCCCGCAAGACCGCGCAGTTTTACGAGCGCTACGGCGTCGATGCCGATCGTGTCGCCGCCGTCGCGGATCAGCTGCCGACCGTGGCTGAGATCGCGGAAGCCGGCGGCATCGGTGGCGATTCCTGCTCGCTGCCCGAGGGAACCCCGCTGCTGCCGAACGGCGACCCGCTGACCGTGGAGCGCCTGCAATGCCTCGGCTCCGACTTCGGCATGAAGCCAAGCTTCGAGCGCGTGCACTGGATTTTCGACGATGCGTTCGTCGACGGCGACGGTTCGGTCTCAGCCGGGGCGGCATTGTCCGACGAGTTCTTGGCGAAGGTCATGAACGCGACCTCCTCGCGCCCCCTGTACTGGCCGCTGCAGGAGTTCATCTACGCGAACGGTGAACTGGACGAGCCGATTCGCTGGGCGGCACAGCGCGTGCGCGACACCATGCCCCGGTTCTCGACCGGCGAACGCCCGCTGGCCTTCACCGGCGAGGCGATGTTCCCGTGGATGTTCGAGCAGGAGTCCGCGCTGCGGCCGTTCAAGCCGGCGATGGACCTGCTGATGGAGGATACGAGATTCGGTGTGATCTATGACGCCGACCAGCTGGCCCGCAACGAGGTTCCGCTGCAATCGGCCGTGTATTTCGACGACATGTACGTGGATTCCGGCATGCAGCTCGACACGCTGAGCCGTGTCGGCAACTCGCATTACTGGGTCACCAACGAGTTCGAGCATGACGGGCTGCACGGCGATCTCGTGTTCCGCCATCTCTACGACGAGGCCCTCAACCGCGGCGACCTGGAATCGCTGTTCTAGCGTGCGGGCGTACGCTTCGCGGCCGTGCGAGGCGGGGCATGACGAACTGCATCTGTTTCGTATGAACAACACAACAAGGAGCATCATGGCACAGAACATCACCATAGGATTCATCGGCTATGGCAACATGGCGCAGGCCATCGCGCAGGGTCTCGTCGACGCGGGCGTCGTCAACGGCGGCGACATCGTCGCCTGCGCGGCGCATTACGACAAGCTGGAAGCCAGCACTGCGAAGCTCGGGGCGCGTCCACTGCACAACGCGCGTGAGGTCGCCGCCGCGGCCGACGTGGTGATCATCGCCATCAAGCCGTATCAGATCGAATCCGTCATCAAGCCCATCGCAGACGAGTTCGCCAAGAACGGACGGTTCGTGGTGTCGATCGCCGCCGGCTGGGATCTGGCGAAGTACCGGAAGCTGTTCGGCGATCTGGCTCAGAGCATCCATATCCAGTGCACGATTCCGAACACGCCGATGGCCGTCGGCAAGGGCGTGCTCGTCACCGAGACCGACAACACGCTCACCGACATGCAGACGGAGGTCTTCGAATCGCTGTTCGGCCCGATTTCGCTGATCGAGCGCGTCGACACCGCACACATGACCATCGCCATGGTGGTGGCCGGCTGCGCACCCGCCTTCACCGACATGTACATTGAGGCGCTGGGTGACGCCGGCGTGCAGTACGGACTGCAGCGGGCCACCGCATACCGGCTCGCCGCGAAGATGGTCGAGGGCGTGGGAGCGCTGTACATGGCCACCGGGACCCATCCCGGAGCGATGAAGGATGCCGTCTGCTCGCCCGGCGGCACCACGATCCGCGGCGTCGCCAAGCTGGAGAAGGACGGCTTCCGCGGAGCCGTCATCGACGCCGTCGACGCCATCGTAGGCTGACCCCGCAAAAGGGTCCATCGGACGGTCGTCATCCGCGGTGTAGCTCCGGATATCATCCGGTGCCCTATCCCGCGAAAGTCCCATATCGAACGCCGCAGATGGGACTTTCGCGGGATGGACGGAAAGCTGTCGTCGGATGGCGCAGGCCGTCTGTTGTTATTCGGCGCCGTGAACGACGCGGACGCCGTCGGCGGTGACGTATCCGTAGTTCATCGTCTCGCTGTTGTAGGCGATGACGCCGTCGCCGCTGGCCGGCATGACGATGGCGCCGCCGTCGCCGCACCGGGCCGCCACGTCATCCAGTGCGGCCTGAGCGGCCTCCTGCACTGACTGGCCGGCGAACCGCACACGATCCGCGATTTGATGCGCCGCGACAGACCTCACGAACGCCTCGCCGATACCCGTGCATGACACGGCGACGCTGTCATCGGCCGCGTACGTGCCGCATCCGGGCAGCGGCGAATCCCCGACGCGCCCCGGCATCTGGTTCGTGATGCCGCCCGTGGACGTCCCCGCCGCCACATGTCCGGCGGCATCCCTCGCCACCGCGCCGATCGTGCCGTGCTTCTCCCAAGCGTCGCCCTCGGATTGGGCGCGTGCCAGCGAACGCCGGCGTTCCTCGGTCACGAAATACGACGGATCGCGCAATTCGATGCCCCACGAGCGCAGCAGGTCCTCGCCCGGCAGCGCGAACATCGTGTGCTTGGTGCGCTCCTTGACCGCCCGGGCCACATCGATCGGATGCCGGGCCGTGGTCAGCCCGGCGGCGGAGCCGACCTCGCCGTCGCCGGTCATCAGGCAGGCGTCCATCGACACCTTTCCCTCGCTGGTCAGCGCCGCGCCCCGACCGGCGTTGAACTCCGGCGCATCCTCCATCACATGAATCGCGGCGCATACTGCATCCTCGGCGGGCGCGCCCTGTTCGAGCAGCGCGTAGCCGGCGTCCAGCGCCCGACGCAGATCGCGCTCGGCCTGCGCAGTCTTCTGCGCGCTGCCACCCTTGCTCCGGTCGCCGGCTCCCGCGTGGATCGCCAGCAGAATGCCGTTGACAGGATTGCCGGACGCCGTTGATGCGCCGGATGCGGTGGTGATGATCATGTTCCCTCCCTTGCACGGTTTCGCCGTGACTGATGTTTTCTGCGTGTATTATGCCACCGTCGCCGGGACCGGTCCATTCAAGGCGATTCGGTTACGGCGCTGGATTTTGCCGGCGAATCCGACGAGATGACGGCTTTATGTCTCAATATGTGAGACTGGTGGTGGCCTCCGCGCCGCCCGGGCGCGCATTCGCCGGCCGTGCGGCATACGCGCATGATAGCGGCATATAGATTTCGGCGATAGCCCTGTTCGGCGCAATCGCAAGAACCGCGTGAAAACGCGCATTACGCTGAACATTGTTCGCGAAAACGGCCGGCATCCCGCCGGAACGCAGCGGGCGCACAAGATCAATGTGCACGATCAGCAATCTTAGCATCCAAACACACGGCACAAACCAAACACGATACCAGGGGGAACGAAGAGACATGAAGATCAGGAGAATCGCTGCGGCGGTATTGGCGGTCACATCGCTTGTCGGCGGTCTGACGGCGTGCGGGAACAGCAGCTCGGCAGACTCCGGCACCACCGTCAAGGTCGGCGTGGTCGGCGACAGCAACGAGGTCTGGGACCAGGTCGTCATCCCGAACCTGAAGAAGGAGGGCATCAACGTCGAACTGGTGAAGTTCTCCGACTACATCCAGCCGAACGAGGCGCTCGCCAAGGGAGACATCGACCTCAACGCCTACCAGGGCTACATTCTCATGGACGACTTCAACAAGACGCACGACAATGCGCTCGCCGCAGTCGGCGAGACGGTGCTCAACCCGATCAGCCTGTACTCCGACAAGGCCAAGAAGGTCGAAGACATTCCGGAAGGCTCCGAAGTCACCATCGCCAACGACTCCGTCAACGCGGCCCGCGGCCTGCTGCTGCTCCAGTCCGCCGGCCTGATCAAGCTCGACTACAAGGAAGGCACGAACCCCACGCCGGACGACATCGTGTCCAACCCGAAGAACCTGAAGATCACCGAGCTGGAAGCCTCGCAGACCGCCCGTTCGCTGCCCGACGTCGGAGCCAGCGTCATCAACGTGTTCATGGCCCTCGACGCGGGACTCAACCCCAAGTCGGATGCCATCTACATCGAGCCGGTCAACGAGCAGTCCAAGCCGTACTACAACATCATCGTCTCCCGCGCCAAGGATAAGGACAACGCCACCTACAAGAAGATCGTGGACGCCTACCGCAGCGACGACGTCAAGAAACTGATCGACAAGCTGTACAAGGGGGCCGTCATTCCGCTGTGGTGACATGCGGCGAATGCCGCCGCAACCGCAGCACGCAACATAACAGCACACACGACAAGCGACGCGAACGGGGAACGTCGACGCATCTCGGCTGAAGGGGAGTGCTCGCCGAGAAGACGTGATGCCAGCCGGACGGGATGGCGCGGACCAAGGGGACGGTCCGCGCCGCGGCGGCCCTCCGGCCGGCATCATGGCAGGTCGGCCATATGGCCCGGCATGGCATCCGTGAAGGACGGCCGCACAGGTCGTCAGACGGATCATGCAGGAGACGGCCATGCCGCGACGATTCCCGCGCAAGGCCCGGCACAAGTCGGGACGGGCCCACGCGCCGCCCACATCCAACAGGAAACAAACCAAGGATCATACGAAAGCCCGCACATCATGAGCACACCATTGACCACGCAGCAGGCCGTTGACCTCTACACCACCATGCGCAAGATCCGCCGGTTCGAGGAAACCGTCAAGGCGCACATCGGCAAGGAGATCGTCGGACCCGCCCACCTGTACATCGGCGAGGAGGCCGTCGCCACCGGCGTATGCAGCAACCTCACCCACCACGATTACGTGACCAGCACCCACCGCGGCCACGGCCACACCCTCGCCAAAGGCGCCCGCGTCGACCGTTCGCTCGCCGAGCTCTACGGCCGTGCCACCGGATACTGCAAGGGCAAGGGCGGCTCCATGCATCTCGCAGACTTCAGCGTCGGCATGCTGGGCGCGAACGGCGTGGTCGGCGGCGGCTTCAACATCGCCACCGGCGCGGCGCTCGCCATCAGGCAGCGGCGCGGCAGCGACGTGGCCGTGTGCTTCTTCGGCGATGGCGCATCTAGCCGAGGCACCTTCCACGAGGCCGTGAACCTCGCCGCCAGCTGGAAACTGCCGGTCATCTACGTGTGCGAGAACAACGCGTGGGCATCCACCACCCGCTTCGACGACATCAAGAACGTGGACTACCTGTCGGAACGCGCTCAGGGATACGGCATCCCTGGTGTCACCGTCGACAGCAACGACGTCGAATCCGTGCGAGACGCCTCCGTCAAGCTCATCGACCGCGCCCGCCGCGGCGACGGCCCCTCCATCCTGGAATGCAAGACCTACCGGCGCGACGGCCACTTCATCACCGACCCGCAGAAGTACCGTTCCCAGGAGGAGGTCGAGGAGTGGAAACTCTACAACGACCCGATTGACCGGTTCCGGCGCAAGATCCTGCTCGAAGGCGTCGTCACGCAGGACGACCTCGACGCCGCGGAGGAGCGGCTCGACCAGGAGTTCGCACAGGCTCTGGAATTTGCGGTAAACAGTCCATTCCCCAAGGCCGAGGACGCCTTGGACGACGTATTCAGCGGTGAGGTGAACCTGTATGAGTGAGCGAATCATCACATTCGGCGAGGCGACTCGCGAGGCCATGCTCGAAGAGATGCGAGCCGACGAACGTGTGTTCGTCTACGGCGAGGACATCGCCAAGCAGGGCGGCATCTTCGGCCAGTTCGCCGGCATGAAGGACGAATTCCCCGAGCGCGTGCTTGACACGCCGATCTCCGAGACGGCGCTCGTCGGCGCGGGCGTCGGCGCGGCCATCGCCGGCGCCAAGCCGGTCATCGACCTGCATTTCGCGGATTTCATCGGCATCGCCATGGACGAGGTGCTCAACCAGATGGCCAAGGCGCACTACATGTTCGGCGGACAGGCCACCATGTCGCTGGTGCTGCGCGCGCCCGACGGCCTGATGAAGCACGGTGCCGCCCAGCATTCCCAGTCGCTGGAGACGTGGTTCACCAACATCCCCGGCATCCGCGTGGTCGTGCCCTCGACGCCGGCCAACGGCAAGCAGCTGCTCAAGGCGGCCATCAAGGATCCTAACCCGGTCATCTACTTCGAGAACAAGGGACTGTTCCCGGTCAAGGGCGACGTGCCCGAGGACCTGCCGCCCATCGACCTGAGCCGTGCGGAGGTCGTGCGCGAAGGCGCCGACGTGACGCTGGTCTCCTACGGTCTGATGCTCACCAAGGCGCTCGCTGCCACGGATGTTGCCCGGCGCGAATACGGCGTGAGCGTGGAGGTCATCGACCTGCGGTCCATCACGCCGCTCGACATGCCGACCATCTACGCGTCGGTGAAGAAGACCGGTCATCTGGTCATCGCGCACGAGGCCATCAAGATCGGCGGCGTGGGCGGCGAGATCGCGGCGCGCGTGGCCGAGAACCATTTCGATTATCTGCGCGGGCCGGTGCTGCGCGTCGGTGCGCGGTTCACGCCGCTGCCGTTCAGCCCGGTGATGGAGGACTTCGTGCTGTCCGGCGAGAAGGAGATCCTCGACGCCGTGCTTGCGGCGGCCGGCAAGTCCGCCGTCGATGGGGCGGATGGTGCTGCGGGTCGGGCGGGTGAGGCCGCATGAGCGACGCAACCGTCAACGCAACCGCAGCGGCGGAGGCTTCGGATTCCGTCGCCGCCGGCGCCCCTCTGATCTCGCTTGACCACGTCACCGTCGAATTCGGCCGCGGCAAAAACCGCTTCCGCGCCGTCGACGACGTGTCCCTGACCATCAACAAGGGCTCCATATACGGCATCATCGGTTTCTCCGGCGCCGGAAAATCGACGCTGGTGCGCACGATGAACGTCCTGCAGCGTCCGACCAGCGGCACCGTGACCTTCAACGGAACCACCATCAGCGCGCTCGGCGAGGGCCGGCTGCTACCGCTGCGCCGCAAGATTGCGATGATCTTCCAGCACTTCAACCTGATGCCATCCAGAACCGTGCTTGACAATGTCACCCTGCCGCTCATCCACGAGAAGGTATCCCGCAAGGACGCCCGCGCGAAGGCCATGCATCTGCTGGAACTCGTCGGTATCGCCGACAAGGCCAAGGCGTATCCGCGGCAGCTTTCCGGTGGCCAGCAGCAGCGCGTCGCCATCGCGCGTGCGCTGATCGGCGACCCGGAGGTGCTGCTGTGCGACGAGGCGACCAGCGCGCTCGACCCGCGCACCACCCGGTCGATCCTCGCCCTGCTCAAGGACCTCAACGCACGGCTCGGCCTGACCATCGTGCTCATCACCCACCAGATGCAGGTCGTCAAGGACATCTGCACCGACCTGGCGGTCATGAGCCACGGCAAGGTCGTCGATGACGGGTCCATCCTCGACGTGTTCGACCACCCGTCCAACGAACTGACCCGCGAGTTCATCTACACGTCCGGCAACATGAACAAGGGCATCACGCTCGTCCAGGCGCACCCGCTGTTCAGCAAGGAGCGGGAGAGCGGCAGCGTGTATCTGCTGTTCTCGGTCGGCTCCGGTGCGGAGGAGACGCTGATGGCCGACGTACGCGAACGGTTCGGCGTGAGAGGCAACATCATGTTCGGCAACGTGGACGTGATTCACGGCACGCCGGTCGGCATGATCCTGGTCAGTCTGGATGGCCCGGCCGAGGCGGTCAGCAAGGCGCTCGCGTATTTCCCGACGGTCGGGGTGAGCGCGACGCCGCTCGCCGATCTGCATGTGAGCGAGGTGGAGGAGAACGACAATGAATGATCTGCTGGAGACATGGCTGCCGAATGTGTCGATGATCTGGCCGGAGGTCTGGGACGCGACCTACGAGACCCTGTACATGGTGATCGTCGGCGCGGTGATCGGATACGCGATCGGCCTTGTGCTCGGTCTGCTGCTGTTGCTTACCAGACGCGGCGGGCTCACGCAGAACGTGATCGTCTACAACATCCTCGACAAGATCGTCAACATCGTGCGATCCATCCCGTTCATCATCCTCATGGCCCTGCTGGTCGGCGTGACGCGAGTGATCGTCGGCACCTCCATCGGCACCGAGGCGATGATCGTGCCGATCGTGGGCGCGACCGTGCCGTTCTACGCCCGGCAGGTCGAGAACGCGCTGCTGGAGATAGACCCCGGCCTGGTCGAAGCGGCCAAGGCATCCGGCCTGGGCACGCTCGACATCATATGGCGCGTGTACCTGCGCGAAGGGCGCGTGCCGATCATCCGCGTGTCGGCGCTGTCGTTCATCAACGTGGTCGCCTTCTCCGCCATGGCTGGCGTGGTCGGTGGAGGTGGTTTGGGTAACCTCGCGATCATCCGCGGCTACAACCGGTTCCAGAGCGACGTGACGCTGGTGGCTACACTGATCATTCTCGTCATCGTGTTCGTCAGCCAGCTGATCTGCAACCTGCTCGCCAAGCGGCTGCAGCACTGAGATCCGCTTCCTCCTCGGACCGCCCGAAGTCGGCTACGCCGACAGTCCTTCGCCAGCGGGGCGACGGCATGCCACCTCCCGCTGGCGGGAGATGGCGCGTAACGCCGGAGGGCGGTCCTTGCCACATGTCCCCTCTTTTCCCGTTCCTATATAACCCCCATCCCAAAGGAGCAATACCGCAATGAGCGCCGCACAAGACGACGACACCCGCGATGGCGTATGGGCGCCCCGGTTCGCGCCGGTCGCCCAGATCATCCCGCCGAACGTGTTCGCCGACATGGACGTGAAGGTCGCCGCAGCCGTGGCGTCCGGCGCCGACGTGATCGACCTGGCGAAGGGCAACCCCGACGCATACCCGGCCGAATTCATCCGCGACGTCGCCAAATCGTCGGTTGACGACCCGCTCAACGCGCGATACACGCCGTTCGATGGTAAGCCGGCGTTCCTGCAGGCCGCCGCGAACTGGTACTGCAACGTGCATGGTGTCGAACTGGACTGGCGTTCCCAGCTGCTCGCCGTGGAAGGCGCGGTCGACGGGCTCGCCGGACTGTTCGCGATTCTGATCGACCGCGGTGACGCCGTCGCGTTCGCCGACCCCTACTATCCGTCGTACCATTGCATGTCCGTCATGCACGGGGCGGAGGAGATACTGCTGCCCGCCCGCGCCGAACTCGGCTGGCTGCCCGACTTGGACGCGGTGGGCGAATCGGTGTGGCGCCGGCTGCGCATGCTGATACTCAACTATCCGAACAACCCCACGGGCGCGCAGGCGCCGGCGTCATTCTTCGAGCACGCGGTGGAGCTCGCCAAGCGGTACGGCTTCCTCATCGTGCATGACTTCGCATACACGGGACTCGGCGTGAGCGACCAGCAGGTCAGCCTGCTGACGGTGCCGGGCGCGTCCGACGTGTCCGTTGAAGTGGATTCACTGTCGAAGATGTACGCGATGGCCGGGTGGAGGGCCGGGTTCGTCGCCGGAAACCGGGACGTGGTCGCACGGCTCAAGCAATACCATTATCAGATGGGTTCGATGGTCACCGGCATGATCCAGGATGCCGGCGCCGTGGCACTGAACAGCGACCAGTCGTGCGTCGACGAACTGGCCCGGCGGTATGCCGGGCGGCGCGAGATCGTCGCCGGGGGACTGCGCTCGCTCGGATTCGACGTGTTCGACTCCGCCGGCGGTATCTACGTGTGGTTCAAGACGCCTGAGGGGTGGAGCGGGCAACGTTTCGCCGACGCGTTGCTTGACGTGGCGCAGGTGGCCGGGCTGCCGGGCACGTGCTTCGGCCGCGTCGGCAAGGATTGGGTGCGGCTCAGCCTGCTGAAGGACGAATCGCTGCTGCGCGAGGCAGTGCGGCGCATTGGCGCGGCCGAGCTGTGACGATTTTGCTGTCTGCCAATCGCAGCGAATCGTTCTCAATAAGAAACGTGTGAGGAAAACGAACAAAACCACTCAACCGCACATTGTCCGGAATCCTTATATTCCGGGCAATATACGGTGTTCATGTTCGTTTTGCCGAGCGTGAGACTCGCACTTTTGTTATTGAGAACGATTCGCTGCAACGAACTGCGTCATCGGCGCGGCCAACGTCCACCTTGACACCAATACTGGATACTATGTCTCTAACTATCGGAATCGTTGGCCTGCCGAATGTCGGCAAGTCCACCATGTTCAACGCGCTGACGCGCAATAATGTCCTCGCCGAAAACTACCCGTTCGCCACCATCGAGCCGAACACCGGCATCGTTCCGCTGCCGGACAAGCGCCTTCCCGTGCTCGCCGAGCTGGTGCACACCGAGAAGATCGTGCCCGCGACCGTCACCTTCGTCGACATCGCCGGCATCGTCAAGGGCGCCTCCGAAGGCGAAGGCCTGGGCAACAAGTTCCTGGCCAACATCCGCGAGGCCGACGCGATCTGCGAGGTCGTGCGCGCGTTCGAGGACGACGACATCGTGCATGTCAACGGCAAGGTGGATCCGGCCGACGACATCGACACGATCAACACCGAGCTGATCCTCGCCGACATGCAGACCATCGAGAACGCGCTGCCGAAACTCGAAAAGGACCTGCGCGGCAAGAAGATCGAGCAGGCGTACATGGATGCGGTCAAGAAGGCCAAGGAGATCCTTGAAGCCGGCGAGACCATCGACCATGCCGCCGCCGCAGGCAAGATCAACAAGGACGACATCTACGACCTGCACCTGATGACCGCCAAGCCGTTCATCTACGTGTTCAACGTGGACGATAACGAGCTCGCCAACAAGGAGTTGCAGGCCAAGCTCGCCGCATCCGTGGCGCCGGCGCCGGCCGTGTTCCTCAACGCCCAGTTCGAATCTGACCTGACCGACCTCGACGAGGCGGACGCCCGCGAGATGCTGGAGGACGCAGGGCTGTCCGAATCCGGTCTCGACCAGCTCGCTCGCGTCGGCTTCGACATCCTCGGCCTGCAGACCTTCCTGACCGCTGGAGTCAAGGAGGTGCGCGCCTGGCAAATCCACAAGGGCTGGACCGCCCCGCAGGCGGCCGGCGTCATCCACACCGATTTTGAAAGGGGCTTCATCAAGGCCGACATCGTCTCCTACGACGACTTCGTGGCCGCCGAAGGCTCCATGGTCAAGATCAAGGAGGAAGGCAAGCTCCGCCAGGAGGGACGCGACTACGTCATGCAGGACGGCGACATCGTCGAGTTCAAATTCAACGTGAGCAAAGGCAAGTAGCCGATAGGTGAAAACGTTGGAAAATGGCTGTTCTTCCGCCGCATACAAGGTGTTTCCGGCGTGGAAACGGCCATTTTTCGCATCGTTGGAATATGGCCGTTTTTGCCACGTATTTGGCCGTTTGTGACATGGATAAGGTGCCCTTAAGGTGACCTCCGGGAAATCATCTCGGGAGGCATCATGACGGACACGAGACGACGCACCAGAGGCGCGGGCAGCGTGTTCAGGGACAAGAACGGGACGTGGCACTACCGCCGCGAACTCGACCGCGATCCGGCCACCGGCAGGCCGCGGCGCATCGAGGCGAAGGGCAAGACCAAGGCCGAGGCGCGCGCACGCTTCGACGCGAAGGTGGCGGAGATGGAGCGCACCGGCCTCATGCCCGGCGCGAAGTCGCCGCTGTTGAAGGACTACTGCGAACGATGGCTGGCGGACTATAGGACGCGCGTCAAGCCGACCACGTACCGGACGAGGGCCGGAAGGATCCGGGCGTGCTGCGAGGTCATCGGCCACGTCCGGTTGAAGGACCTGACCGCCGAGCACATCCGCCTGTGCACGCGCACGCTTGGGGCGCGGCTCGCGTCCAGCACGACCAAGGACTGCTTCGTGAGTTTGAAGATGGTGCTCGACCAGGCCGAACTCGAGGAACTGATACCCATCGACCCGTGCCGAAGGGTCCGGCCCCCGCGCGTGGAACAGCGCAACGTGGACGTGCTCGGCCCCGACCAGCCGAAGCGCATGATCGAGGCGGCGGCGTCGATGCCGCAGGCCAGGCGCGGCAAACGCCGATCGGACGAGGATCTGGAGATGTGGGCCCTGCTGTTCGAGCTGGCGTTCGAGACCGGCATGAGGGAGGGCGAAAGGTACGCGCTCATGCCCTACGAACTGGAACTGAGGGACGGCCAGCCGGGCATCCACGTGCAGCGGCAGATCCAACGATATGGCAGGCCGTGCGAGGTCGAGATACCCAACTGGCTGGAGGCCACGCACATCACCGGCACATTGTGGCTGACCACGCCGAAGACGCGGGCCGCCGAACGGTTCGTGCCCATCAGCACCCAGTTGTGGAACCGATTGTGGGATTGGATCAGGGCGAACAACATCGGGATGCGTGATTTCGTGTTCACCTCCGCCCGCGGCAACCCCGTATGCAGCAGCACGGAGCGCTACCAGTGGATGAAGGCGCTGAAGGCGGCGGGCCTGCCGCAGGTCAGGATCCATTCCGCCCGCCATTGGATGGCGACGATGGCCGCACGGGCGAACGTGCCGGACGACGCGCGCATGGCCGTCATGGGCCACACCAGCATGCAGATGACCATGCGGTACACCCACAGGGACGCCGTCTCGCTCGGCCAACTCATGGCCACCGCCATACCCGACCTAGGAGGCGGCGAGATCGTGGAGGCTGAAATCATAGAAGATGCCGTGTGACGGCGGATCATGCCTGGGCTGATAGAATCTGTTCCCATGACGAGTGTTTCCTGCGACGATGATTTCGGTGTGCCGGACACCGAATACTGGTGCTTCCTCGACGAGTCCGGCACGCCGGACTACGACCCGGACAGCAAGCCGTATTTCGCGTTCGGCAGCGCGGTGTTCGACGGCGACCACGGGGACGAGTACATGAAGGTGCTTCGCGCCAGGGCCTCGCGCACCGGAGTCCAGAGCGGATTCCATGCCTCCCATGACAGCAATGACACCAAACAGTGCTTCTTCGAATGCATCGACGGCATGGATGTGAAGTTCAACGCCACATTCATGGCCAAGCAGCGCGCCTACCCGTATGTCAAGGCCAGGGGAAACCTGTGGCTGTACAAATGGACGCTGTACACCCACACCGGGGCGTTGGTGAGGCGGTTGTGGGATGGCAAGAGCAGGATCGTCGTGCATCTGGTCGTCGCGAAGATCAATCTCAGCAAGCGTGAGAAAGCCGTGAAGGATGCGGTGCGCGACGTGTGCGCGCAGTTCGACCGCGAACAGGTGCACGTGGTTCCGCACATCTGGGACTCGAACTCCAGCGCGGGACTGCAGGTAGTCGACTATGGGTTGTGGGCGATACAGCGACACGTGCTTTCCGGTGGCCTCAAAAGCGGCCATTACAACAGGTTCATCCAGCCGAAGATGGCGGACGACGTGTGGTATCCATGTGGGACGGTGGAAATCTAAGGAAAAGTTGAGATCGGCTATCCGTTTTCACGGAAAAACACCCGTGGTATTTTTATCGCCGATCTTGGTTCCCATGCTAGTCCGCTCTGACATGGGAACGCAAGCCGATATGGTCGGATTGCGAGACGGTATGTCTCATGGTTGTTGCCCGACCATCTCCGCGCCATATCTGATGCGCTGTTCGAGCAGCGTCTGGTAATCCTTGAGCACCTGCATTGTGACCCCGAGTTCGACCGCCATGCTGTATGCCTTGCCGTCGTAGACGGTTTCGGCGAGCTGGTATTCGACCGGGCTGATGAGCGTGAGCGCGGTTTCGCGCCGCGTCCGCAGCGCGGCCCGCAGTCCGGCGATGCCGCCGCACCCGGTGTCGTGATAGTGCGCGTGGATCAGCTCGTGCTGCAGGGTGCAGAGGCGCTGTCTCGCGTTGAGCTTGTCGTGCAGGACGATGAGGCCGAGCGCGTCGCAATAGTAGCCGTTCATCCCGCGAGGCAGGCAGTCCTCCTCGACGCGCAGTCCCATGCCCCCGGCCCGCGCGTACAGCGTGTCGATGTCAGTCGTCTGGCATCTCGCTTTCCACGGCCTTGAACCCGGTGCCCTCGACGCGCCTCTCGTCCTTCCTCACGCGGCGTTCGACCTTGCGGATGTCCTCCTGCGCGGGAAGATCCTCGGGGATGATGCCCTGATTGACCAGCGCGTCGCGCACGGAGCGGTTGTTGCCGACGTGCTCGACGCCGATCTGCGCGGTCCCGTGCAGATCCTTCTGCTCGATGTTGAGGTTGGTCATCTGCGTGGCGAGCTGCTTGGCCGTCACGTTGATGGGGTGCAGCCTGTCGGCCAGCGGGCGGCCCTTCGGCATCCCGAGCCTGTCCTTCATCGCCTGCGTGCTGCGTCCGAACAACGCCTGGTCGCCGTGGCTGCGGATGATGGCGAGCTCGCGTTCGCCGCCGGACTGCGCGAGGGCGAACGCTACGCGCTCATGCCGTTCGAACTGGAACGCCGCGACGGCGTGCCCGGAATCGACGTGCGACAGCAGATACAGCAGTACGGTCGCTCCGGCGAGGTGGAGATACCCGGATGGCTCAAGGCCGGACATTTGTACGGCATCCTGTGGCTCACCACCCCCAAGACCCGTGCGGCCCGCCGGTTCGTACCCATCTCCGAAAACCTGCGGAATCGCCTCTGGGCGCACATCAGGCGACTCGGCATCAAACCGCACGAACTCGTGTTCACCAACTCGCGCGGCAACCCCATACGCAACTCCACCGAACGCTACAACTGGAACAAGGCGCTCGCCGTCGGACTGCCCAAGGTCAACGTGCACAGCGCACGCCACTGGACCGCGTCGATGACCGCCCCGCGCCAACATGCCCGACGACGCGCGCACCGCCATCATGGACCACACCAGCATTGACATGACCAACCACTACGCCCACAGGGACACGGCCAGCCTCGCCGGGCCATCCCGGACCTGCACGACGATATGGGCGTCATCGACGCCAAAGTGGTCGAAGAGGCTGCATGACATATCCGTCGCGTGAAACACGTCTCACTCGACGTTTCACGCAGCGGATAAACCTTGACCATCCATCCGGCCGCGATGTTTGATGATAACTCAACTATCCGGAATTTCCGGATAGTTGAGTTATGCGGGATCGCCCTCGTGGGCGGTTTCTGTTTCTTCTTGTTGGGTTTTGCCGCCATGCTCTCCGGCGTCCTCGCCCATTCCGGCCTCAAGGATGCCCTTCAACGATTCCGATGCCCGTATTTTCAGTGGGCGCTTCCCGGACTGGATGGCGAGGCCCGCGTCCATGAGCTCTCCCACGTACTTTCTCGCGCTTTGCTTGGATAATCTGATATGGTATGCGGCATCGTTCAGCGTCATGGACTTGGTCGAGTCGAACATCTCCTCCTGGATCACGCCATATAGTATCGAGACCGCCTTCGCGGACAGACCGTGCTTACGTTCGAGCTGGTCGCAGACCGCCCGGCCCTTGTCGAGCTGGTCGACTCTAACTTCGAGTTCGTCGATCAGCTCGTCCTGGGCCTTCCGGATGAATCCGAGGATGGTGTTCACGAAGAGCGTGAGTTCGCCACAGTTCAGCTTGTCCTCCGCCTCCATGAATGCCTTGTAGTAGGCGTTCTTGTTCTCCGCGATGGTGCGGGACAACGACAGCACGGTGGGCATGGTTAGGTCGTGGTTCAGGTACAGGGCCAGGAGATACCGGCCGGTTCTGCCGTTGCCGTCGTAGAACGGGTGGACGTATTCGAACAGGAAGTGCGACATGATGGCCGACTGCAGCCGGGGAATCTCGTCGGAGGTCGCGAGATGGATCATGTCGGTGAGGAGTGCGCCGATGTTGCCTTCGCCTTTGACTCCGTTGTGGATCGCGAGGCCGTGCGGGCCTTGTATTTCCACGTCGCCTTTCCGGAACAGTTCGCCGTCCGGCTTGTCGCTCTCGTTGATTTCGTCGAGCACGACCTTGTCGTAGATGTCGCGGATGTCGGCGATTCCCGCCGGCAGTGCGGAGTCCTTGTCGGTGAGGTTCAGGTACAGCTTGGCGAATTCGCTGAACCGAGCCTTGGGGTCGTCGCCGTCCTTCCTCGCCTTGTCGGCCGCTTCCACGGCTTCCTGGGTTTCCTTGCGGGTGCTGCGTACGCCTTCCATCTCGTTGGTGGCGAACAGTTCCTCGCTGATGGAGTGCCGTATGTAGTCCCAGCGCATGACGCCAGGGATTTGGTTCCAGAGCCGGGATACCCGCCGTTCCGCGAGAAGTATCTTTTCCGTGAGCATGGATGTCTCGCGTGGTGTGGCGGCGAACAGTTCGCCCAGAGGGGTGACGACCCCGGTCCTGAATGTGGAGTCCGCCTCGAGCCGTTGCCGGGCAAGCTTCGCATGGTTGTTGGAGGCGTCATTGGACCTGTCGGCATGGAACGACCGCGCCAAACTCCTATATTTCATACCCATTGTTCCGCCTCTCTTTCCGGATTGGGCTTTTAGTTTTAGAAACTATAAGATAAGACGAGAAATAAGTCAAATAAAAGTAGCTGATGGTATAATTAATATCAATTTAATCGCGATTAGACATGAAGGACGAAGCCCCGCACGGCACCACATCCGGCTTTACGTCGGATCGTCTTCATCGCCATCGTACTTATGCTCATCCTCATGCGCCGCGAAGTCGAGATCACCGCGCCTGAGCTTGTTAAGGGTCTCGGCCACACGCGCCTGCTCATCAACTACAAGGCGCTCGCCGGTGGGTTTCTTTGTTGCGGTTTGTTGTTCGAGTTCCATGCGTCTTGCCTCGGTGATGATGTCTCGCAGGGTTTGGATGGGGCCGGCATTGCAGACCTCGCAGATCAGCAGAAACTCAGGCAAACGCACCGGAGCCTTAAGGCCATTGCGAATGTCTCGGATGCGTCCGTATGTGATCGTTCCATCGCAGAGACGGTCGATTGCTCTGTTTCCGTATCCGCTGCGTCGGATTAGGGCATCGATGACCTTTACGGAGGCGTAGTCGCAAGCTTGTCGTGTGACTTTTGAAAGAACGGGGCTCTGTTCCGTCATTCTTGGCGATTGGCTCTGACGGCTCTGTGGCACATCCAGGCGTGTCTCGGCAGGAGAGTCGTTGTGCTGCGTTTCCGTCCGTCCCGCCTCGCTATGTCTCACTTTGCTCTGTCAACGTCTCGGTGCCACGTCACCATTGCGGTATGAACGATTCTTTGAGCACGATTGCGGATGTGACCTCGGTCGCCGCGGTTTCGACAGCATCGTCATCAACAGCAGCGACCCCGCGTCGCCCCGCAGTGCGTCTGCGCACCCTGCGGCGCGACGATTATCCTGCGCTGATCGAGATTCTGCGGCGTACATGGTACGGCGAATGGCCAGGCGGCCAAAAAGCGGACAGCGATTGTTCCCGTCGGCTGGCGGAGGCGGACTTCCATTCATGTCTGGCGCGCTCTTCCGAGGCGACCGTCGTGGTGCTGCACGGCCGGCCGGTGGGCGTGATATTGGCGCGGATCGACATCAATGTTCCGAAACGATTGCGCCTCCTGCCGAACCGGCACCATCGTCATATCATCAGGACATTGTTCCCGTTGCTGTTTTCGACCGCAGGCCGCTCCGGCATTGCTGAAATGCTGCGTATCAACCGTGTCGACAGACGGCTGATACGAGGGGCGAAGAACCGATACGACGCCGAGGTGACGCTCTTCCTGGTCGACGAGCGAATCCGTGGCGGGGGAGTGGGCGGCTTCCTGTTCGATGATCTGCTGGAACGGTTCCGCCGCGTTGGCGTCCGGCGGTACTATCTGTTTACCGACACCGGCTGCAATGTCGGTTTTTATACGCGTCGCGGCCTGACGCACAGGCGCGAGGAGAAGGTCGAATGGGATGACGGCGGCTCGACCGTTTTTTATCTTGAGGAAGGAACGGTATAGGCAGACCGCCGTATGAGGCCTGCGAGCCGGACGCTCACAGGCTGACGATGTCCGCGCCGAACGGCCAGAGCGCCAGTTTCGCCATCTTGAACGACTGGATGCCGAACGGGATGCCGATGATCGTGATGCAGTTCAGCAGGCCGGCGCCCACGTAACTGAGCGCCATCCAAAAGCCGACGAGCACGATCCAGATGATGTTGGCCAGCGTCGAGCTGACACCGCCGCCGTAGCGGACGGTTTTGCCGAACGGTGTCAGAGTGAGCCCCGCCATCTTGAATGCCTGGAGCCCCAGCGGAATGCCGATGATCGTCACGCACAGCACGAGCCCGATCAGCGCCCAGCCGATGGCGATGATCAGACCGCCTAGGATAATCCACAGAATATTGCTGATAACTCTCATTCTTCCTGTCCTCGATTGTCTCCGATTGTTGTCGTGCGGTGCGCGGATGACGTGACTGGTGAATGATCTGCCGCGCATCGTCGCACTGGTTTCATTGTGGCATATTGTCAACAGGATGGCTCGCTGACGAGTGCCTGTATGACCGGTTCTTCACACAAGACGTAGCCGTCGGCATGTCGGAAATACTGCTCGGCCGATTACGCCGGTCGGGGTGAGTTCAATCACATTACGCTGATAAAAGACCGAAAACCCTTGTGCATGGGGCGCATCACCGATAGTGTCGCGTGATATGGGAACTCAGACCACGAATACAGCGTCACAATCCACGACCAATGCGCAGGGGAACGGCAGCCTTCCGCCGCCTCAGTCAGATCGTGATGTGGAGCATCTGCAGGGACACTGGCTGCTCGCCCGCATCGGTAAGCGCGTTCTGCGCCCTGGCGGCAAGAAGCTGACCGGGCGCATGCTGGCGAAAACCGAGTTGGAAGGCAAGGACGTCGTCGAATTCGCGCCCGGCCTTGGCCGTACCACGCAGCTCATTCTTGAGCGCAAGCCGAAAAGCTATCGCGGCGTCGACCGCGACCCGCAGGTGGTGGACATCATCACCAAGCTGACGGCCGAGAATGCACCGTCCATTCCGACGAGCTGCGCTCTGCACGACGCAGCGGACACGGGGTTGGAATCCGAAAGCGCCGACGCCGTGATCGGTGAGGCGATGCTTACCATGCAGACTGAGCGCGGCAAGCGGGCCATCATCGCAGAAGCCTACCGTCTGCTGCGCGCTGGCGGCACCTATTCGATTCACGAGCTTGGGCTGCAGCCGGACGATCTGCCTGAGCCGGTCAAGGACGAGGTGCGCAAGGCGCTCGCCCGCAGCATCAAGGTCAACGCCCGTCCTCTCACCGAGAAAGAGTGGCGCGGCCTGCTGGAATCCGAGGGCTTTGAAGTGCTGTGGAGCGGCAAGGAGCCGATGGCGCTGCTGGATATGCGCCGCAATCTCGCCGATGAGGGGCTTGGCGGCGTGCTGCGCATCCTGCATAATGTGTTGGGGAACAAGGACATCCGCGCCCGCGTGATGAACATGAAATCCACGTTCCACAAGTACAGCAAGGAGCTCAACGGCATTGCGTTCGTGGTGTGCAAGCCCGCGAAGTGACGATGCGCCGGCCGACAGCCGGGCGGATGATTCCGCCGGCGTCCGTGCTGGCAGATAATGATGGTGGATGGTGTCGGAAGATCGGCCGCGGTTCGATGCCCGGTACGGCGTCCGACATTGATATGCACTGATATACGTGGATGCGCGTCCGCGCAGCAATATGCGGCACGAACGCGCAACAAGAAGATACGGCAACGTAACGAAGGAGAACATCATGGCAGATGAGAACGAACAGCAGTCCGCATGTAAGGCGGGACGTGACGAGCAGCACTGCAAGTGCCGTCAGCACAGGGCCGCGGCCGAGGCAGCCGCAGCGAACGCTTCGGCCGCTCAGCAGCCGGCCGCCCACCACTGCGCGTGCAAGCACGATGCCGAAGGCCACGCCATTTCCACGGAACCGCACCTGGGCTATGTGGCCGATCTTGTATCGCTGATCGAGATCCAGCCGGAATCCACCGTCTCGCGCGTGGTGATGCGTGAGGACGGCCTGCGTGTCGTGCTGTTCGGTTTCGACAAGGATCAGGCGCTGAGCGAGCATACGGCCGCCATGCCGGTGACCATTCAGGTGCTTGAGGGCAAACTGCGCGTCGGCGGCGAAGGCCGCGAGGTCGAACTCGTACCCGGCGGCGTCGTCTACCTGAGCGCCCGCCTGCCGCACACCGTCTACGCCGTCGAACCCAGCAAGATGCTCCTGTCGATGTTCGACAACCGCGGCTGAGGATGATTCGGGCCACCTGTATTGTTGCGTAGCCGCTTGCCGCTCCGATTACATCGTCGGAGCGGCAAGCGGCATAGTGGTGAGATGACCGTGATACGCAATGGGCGGCGTCGAATTTCCGGCAAATCAAAAATCAAATTGACGCATGAATCTCATACGAGGCATAATCGGGACAATCGTCTATAGGGATTGAAAAGGAATGCGTTTTTCCGTCAAAAACCGAATCGATAATCCGGCCATCCCCGTAGATGATGTCGCCTTTCTTGTTGCGTAGCACGACTGTCACATACGCCCCATTTAGAATGGAATCGTAGCCGGTGTTTTTGGCTTTGATCTCTCCATTGAATAAGGTACGGCTAAAACTATTATGCGACACCGAGAGATTTGACGTTGTGAAGGTGACGACATCATGTGATTGCCGGATATTGGTGCCGCCACGTTGGCTTATGGAGAATTCCACACTTTCCGGAGTTTCGCTTCCGGGGCCATTGCCAGCTTGTCCGACAAGATATATGGTCTGCTTCGGGAACGATACTTCCCTGAGGTTATCCTCAGCGAACAGTATCGAGCCGTCTTTCGCGCGCCCGGTGATGCTAATCGCAGGAAACTCGACCTGCAAGGTGCTGCTGGTGTTCTTTACCGCGACGGCATAATGGATATAGCCGGCACTGTCCGCCGACCACCCTGATTCCGTGATTTTCAGCGGGTTCTCCGTTGTATCGCTCTGCGTATTGTCAGTGCTGTTTCCATCCGTTGTCTGCCCGTTCGCGGAGCCGTTGAACTGATTGCTGTCGTTCGTGCCATCCTTGCCCGGCTGTTGTGTGTCTGACGTATTGCTGTGAGATGATGACGTAGTGCTGCTGTTCGGCGCGGACTGTTTGCCGGTTTTGAACACATTGCCGAGAACCAGCATGCCGGTTATGAGCGTGGCGATCAGAATCGCAGAGATGGCACCGATGATAATCGCCTTGCGCTTGGAGCGCTTCCGGGCCGATTGCGGCGCGACGTTCACGATGGCGGGCCTGGCGATGTTCTCATTTTGCTGTGCAGGCTGTCCCAGTATCGCGCGGCGCAGTTCATCGGCGCTTTGAATACGGGCGCTCGGTTCGAATGAGCACGCCCGGTCGATGACCGACTTCAGCTGGGATGGCACCACATGGGGGTCGGCGAGCAGCTGGCCGTATCGCTTGTCGTCAGGGTAGACGCCGGTCAGCATGTATCCAAGCAGCCGTCCCAGCGAGTACACGTCCGATCGGGCGTCGGTCTGTGCGAACCCGAACTGCTCTGGGGAAGCGAAGCCGTAGGTGCCCAATGCCGTGGTGTCGTGCGTCGCATTCGCCGCGACGGTCCTGGCGATGCCGAAGTCGACCAGATGCGCTCCGTCGTCGGCGACAATCACGTTGGATGGGGTGATGTCCCGATGGATGATGCCATGCCGGTGCAGCTCGGTCACGGCATCGCACAGTTGGCAGATCAGTTGTGCCGCCGTGCGCTCAGGAAGTTTTCCCTGTTGCTGAACGACGTGCTCCAGAGGCTGCCCCGATACGTAGTCATACACCACCACGAAATGATCGGGCAACTCGTATGTTGCCTCGACGTGTGGCAGGCGTGGGTTCGTGCAGGCGCTGAGAGCCGCCCATACGTTGCGTTGGGCCAGCTGGGATGGGATCTTCTTGCGCACGAACGGACCGATGCCGTCGATGCTGACCAGTTCAGTGACGCCGCCCTGACCGCGAGCGAGCGTGCGTTCGACGCGGTAGGTGTCGTCGATCCCCATCGCGTGTGCGGTCTGCCTATCGTCCATCTTGCTCCCCAGTCCTGGTCGTTACCCGCTATCCTAACCCGTTCCCGATCGACATGCTCTATGGCCTAAGATTCCGCCCCCGCTGGCGGAGACAAGCGCACGAGTGATGTGCTAAGAATCTCGCCCCCGCTGGCGGGGGCTCCCGCGAAGCGGGGGGGGCGTCGCCGGCTACCTCCCCGCACTAGTCCTTCGGCACCAAGGTATCCTCGCCCATCCGATACAGTTCATCGTCGGTAGCGGGAAGGTCCCGGCCGTTCTGAATGCACCAGATGATGATTGCGTCGCGCCGCTGCTTGCAGTAGAGCTCGCTCACGCCGGCAAGCCGCAGCAGCCGCTGGGTCTCGCGCAGGTCGCACCCGAGCCCGAACGCGAGTCTGATGGCGTTGTTCCTTCCCGGCCGGGATTTGCCGGCGAAAATATCGTAGATGAACGTCTGATTCATGCCTGTTTTTTCTGCGAGAGGGTTGCGCTTGATTCCGCTTCTGTCGAGCAGTTCGTTCAGATAATCGGGCAACGCACGATCTGTGATGTGTTCCTCGTCGAGATACGTTTCGATCTTGGCACTGCGAAGCAGCCGGTCAAGCAGCTCTTCGGTCAGATGCTCTTCGGGGGTGTCTGCCATGTTGCGCTCCTCTTGTTATGTCGTGTGATTCTGATGTTTCAGCGTAGCGAGACTCGCCCGGCGAAACGCCGGAGAAAAATTCAGCTGGCAACTGATGCGGGGCCATGTCGCCATCCTGAAAATTGACGTTGCCACTGCCGGAAGGGCACGTGGCGGAAAGGATGGATTCAACTCAGATTGATTTGCTAAGCTAATTACATAATGCCAATTTGCGTACATATTCACAGCGACATACACTAATTGATGAGTACAGCGACATCAAGTGGTTGACGAGAGAAGGATGTGACAATGAACGAACGCAGCCGGTTTGCCATCGAGGTCGGACTGGCGGTCACGCTCACATGTCTCGCCGTTTGCGCGCTGGCGATGTCACTGGCAAGAAAGAGAAAGAAGAAAATCAATGACAAACGATAGTCAGCAGCCGGCACCCTTCCCCGCCGGCGGCAATCAGCCAACGACTTCGGGCAGCAATGATTCGCCCACCCAATTCATTCCTCCGACCGAACAGTCTGTGCCGCCGACGCAGACAATGCCGCCGGTTCAAGATGTTCCCGCCCAGACTCCGTCGTACAACGATCGTGTGTATGCGGCCAGTCTGCAGCAGGTAATGCAGACCGTCCACGACCAGTTGTCCACCAGCGCCACGTTCACCGTGGATGAAGAGAACGTCGCTGAGGGAACGGTGACATTCCACGCATATGACGGAGCCCAATTCACGCTGAAGGCCAGCGCTCAGGGTGCTGACGGGACGGCCATCAAACTGGACGTGACCGGTGATGATGGTGGCACTCGGACCGCTGAATTCCTGTCTGTTCTTGATCCGGCACTTGCTCTGCCCACAGCGGCATCCGCCGATGCGGCGAATGCCCCGAAGAAGGAGAACAAGGCCTGGAAGATTTTGAATAATCCTCAGTTCACCGGCGCTTCCGGTAACCGCTCTAAACTCGCCATTGCGGCACTTGTATACAGCATCCTGATGGTGCTGAGCACGTTCGCGCCGGCGGCATTGGAATGGGGAATGTTGTTCTCCATGGCGTTCGTATCCTTGTTGCTGACATTTGCTGCGTTGTATGTAACACGCCCCGGCGGCAAGGTGACTGGTCAGCTGTTTGCTTGGATTGCCGCAGTACTTACAGTGTTGGGTTTTGTCATTGGCAGTGTAGGCATTGTTGTCTCCGGAGCTCGCGAGAAAAAGGCCGATCAGGACGCCGCAGTTGTCTCCGGAGCTCGCGAAAAGGCCGATCAGGACGCCGCACCGGAAATTGAGTGCAAAGCTTTCTCTTGGCCAAAGACCAATATTGGCACCAAACTTCCAACCCCGGAATCTACGACTGGTGGCAATTTCATTGAAGATGACGACATGCTCTCTATTGATGTGTGTGATACCAACGATGAACAGTATGCCGCGTATATTGATGCTGTTCTTGAGAAGGGCTTCACTGTAGATTACAGTCGCAGTGACGGATGGTTTAGCGGTGAGACCAAGGATGGCTATTCCGTAACGATTTCACGTGATGAGTCGAATAAGGACATCATGTCGATAAACTTGTACGGTCCTGATGATTCATCTACATCAGATACCAGCACAAGCTCTGATACATCTGCGAGTAATTCAAGTAATTCAAGCAGCAGTGCAGGCACCACGACGAAAGAGGATACGAAAAAGACCGAGGAAAAGAAATCCACTTCCAGCGACTTCAAATCCACGATGGATAGTTACGAGGCATTCGTTGACAAGTACGTCGCATTCATGAAGAAATACAAGAGCTCCGGCGACCCGGTCAGCATGCTCAGTGATTACAGCGCCATGATGGACGAACTCAACACATATAGCACCAAGATAGATTCCATCGATTCCGGCTCGCTCAGCGCCAGCGACCTCGCGTACTACAACGAGGTCATGGCTCGATGCACGCAGAAACTTGCGTCCGTCAGCCAGTGACGCGGTATTCGGCACCCCGCCAATCCACATAAGGAAGAAGGACAGCAATGGGTTTTCTCGATCAGATCCAAAACAAGCAACAGGCGTTCAGCAAGGCCATACCCGGCACGGAGGCGCTGGCCGGTACGTTGAAGGACACGTTCGGCGTGTTTCGCAACGGGCTTGGCATCGCCGAGACGCGGTCGTCGGGAACCTGTGAGGGATGCGGCGCGCCGTTGTCCGGCCATAAGCGCGAGGTGGTTCGCTGCGAATACTGCAATCGCGAGACGCAGCTGAACTAACCGACCGAACCTGTGCGCTGGGCGGATGCGCCGTCATGCAGGCAACACGCATGGCGGCGCATCCGCGCTTGCGCGAGAAGACGAGGAGAAAGCACATGGCAATCATCAAGGCGTTCGCGGGCGCGCTCGGCGGAACGTTCGCGGATCTATGGAAAGACATCATCACTGCCGGTCGGTTCGACGAGTATGTAGTGGTCGCACCGGGAGTCCCAAGAGGCACGAACAACGGACGCGGGTCGAACGAGTACGGTTCCGAAGGCGTCATCAGCAACGGTTCCCACATTTATGTGCCCGAAAACACGGCGGCCTTCATCTTCTCTGAATCCGGCATCGAGAACGTGATTACCGAGCCGGGCGGTTACGAGTACCGCGACGGCGAGAAAAGCGTGCTCGCCGGTGACGGCATCGGATCGCTGTTCAGTTCGGTCGCCAGTCGATTCACATTCGGCGGGCAGCCGGTGGAGACGAAGTATGTGGCGTTCGTCAACCTGCGTGAGATCCGCGGCATTAAGTTCGGCACTCCAGCGCCGCTGGTCTACAATGACAAATTCTATGGCGTGGATTTGGAGATACGGGCGCGGGGCACGATGTCACTGAAAGTCACCGACCCGGTTCGCTTCGTGCGCAATTACGTTCCCGCCAACGTAACGTCGTACGCGTTCGACAATCCCAAGGCTAGGGAACAGATTCTTTCCGAATTCGTCCAGTCGTTCATCGTCGCCATCAACTCGTTGTCCGATCAGTATCGAATTTCGCAGCTGCCGGCCCATGCGAACGATATCGCCACACGCGTGCGCAACGATGAGACGAATGCGGGGACGTGGAGGAATCGCTTCGGATTCGAGGTGTCCGGCGTCGGCATCGAGAGCATCGAGTTCGATGAGGAGTCTCGTCAGCTTGTGCGCCAATTCGCTTCGAACAAGATGAATGTCTCTGCGTACGAGGGCGTCTCGCAGACGGCCGGCAACATGGCCGCGCAGCAACAGATCGCCCAAGGCATCCAGAACAACGGTTTCGGTGATGGCGGCGGCATGCTCCTCGGCATGAACATGGCTCAGGCCATCAATCCGATGACCGCGGCGCCGGCAGCGCCGATGCCGATGGCAGCGCAACCGCAACCGCAACCGCAGCAGCCGCAGCCTCAAGCCGCACTTGCAGCCGAAAGCACGGGCGGTGCCGATACGGCAACCTCCGGAGCCGGCGCGGCAGCGCCCTCGCGCGCCGCCTCCATGAGCGTCGCAGAACAGGTGGAAACGTTGAAGAAGCTCAAGGAACTCGTCGACATCGGCATCCTCTCCCAAGAGGAGTTCGACATGAAGAAGCATGAAATCCTGGGCCTGTAACTTCTTTTCTGCCGTAACGAATCGTCAAATCTCCCGGTGCATGAAGAGCCTTGCCTTCATATGCCGGGAGATTTATATTTCTCTGTTCAAATGCGCCGCCACATGATGCAGTCGCAGCCGCGCTGATGCGCGAAGAGAATCCGGGACTTTTCCGGAAGCTGATCGAGATGAGGCATTGTTCGTGGCGGTGGAAATAGACACGAATCGTCATGCCGAATCAGTACGACTGTCGATGATCGGCCTTGTCGCGGTCTGCAGCGCGGTCCGCTCTGTCAGCGCCTGCCGTTTTTGCCGGGATTGCCGTTGGGAAACAGCAGATAGGTGAGAACGCCGGCGGCGGTGCCGCTGGCGAGCGCCGCGGTGATGACGGCAAGTGCCTGCATGGCCGTGCTCAGCGGTCGTTCCTTGTTTTTGCGTGCCCGTCTGCCGGCAGCCGGCTTGGACGCCGGTGCGACCGGCCGTGCATCGTCTGCTTCGCTGGGAGCGTCAGGCTCGGTAGCGCTGTTTGCCTTGGCATCGTCGGACGAACCGGCCGTCCCAAGCTCCTTGATGCGCAGTTCAATCGGATCGTCAACAAGGGTCTTGATGATCTTCGCCAGTTCGCGGTTGCCGCATTTGGCGATTTCGGCGCTGAACACGGTGCGCAGAGCGAGGTACTGCAATTTGGTCATGGGACTTCGACCGGTCTCCAGATTGGAGATGGTCTGCCGTGCGACTCCTAGCTCGTCGGCCAACTGCTGGGTGGTCCATCCCGCCACTTTGCGAAGCGCCCCCAGATTCTCCTGAAACTGGCTGACCCACAACTGTTCGATTTCCGACGTCGCCAATGCGCACCTCCTTTCGTACAGTCACTAGTGTACGTTACGAATGACTGAAGCGTATACCGGTCGTGTGACGTACGGTCTATGTGGCGCATCGGTCCACGCCGTCCTATGCTTGGAACATGGAGTCAGCCTGCTCCCGATTGTGCCGGGGCATCCGCCTGATCGTGGCGGGCAAGGCGACTGTTCAATGACAAGGAAGGCTGTGGAATGCGCATCAGCGACGAGGAGTTCGAGCACGAGGTCGAAGCGGCCATCGACAGTCTTCCGGACCGGTTCAAACGCGCGCTGGACAATGTCGGTATCGCGGTCGCCGACGAGCCGAACGAGCGTGAGCGGGCGACGATGCAGCGCCAGTGCGATGAGCTGCTCGGCCTGTACGAAGGTGTGCCAATCACGCGGCGCTTCACCGGATACAGTGGCGTCATGCCCGATATCATCACCATATACAAGGGCCCGCACGAGCGCGTCTGCGCCACGCGCGACGACCTGCGCCGGCAGATTCGCAAGACAGTGCTGCATGAGCTCGGCCATTATTTCGGTTTTGACGACGATTATCTGCACGCGCACGGCTACTGAGGACATCCGACCCGTCGATTTGTACGATATATGAACTTTTTTTTGGGGGGGGGGATTCGGGACTCTCCGAACATCTATCTGCGTTTCAAGGGGTTGCCAAAACACGATATGCAGGGTATTCGAAGCTGTATGTTGCTGGAATCATGCGGTTTTGGGAGCGTTTATACTTGAGCACCACCCCCTCGAAACGCAGATAGATGTTTTGACGCATCCGAATCAACCCCTCGAAACGAAGATAGCCTCTGGATTTGTCGGCTGTTGGCGTTTTTTCAGCGTGATTTCTTCTCCGATGCGCACTGATGCCGATACGGGGCGCCCGCATCGCGAAGGAGCGCGGACGATTTTGTTGATTGTATGCGCGTTACGCGCGGATATGGGATAACCGGCAATCGGGCGAATCCTGTCTGATAGGGTGAACCACTATCGGGGGATGTTAGGTTCCGATGAAAGGAATTCATTATGCAGCAGATTCAGTACGTTTGCGTCAAATGTGGATGCCGGTCATACGACAGCGACCAGTTCCAGGCGACCGGTGGCGATTTCGCCAAACTGTTCAACGTGCAGAACAAGAAGTTCGTCACCATCTCCTGCCACCAGTGCGGATACACCGAGTTGTATCGCGCGCAGACCGGCACCGGCATGAACGTCCTCGACTTCCTCGTCGGCTGACGTCATGACGGCATAGGGGACCTCCCGCATCCCGGCCCGATCGGGGGCCGGCACATGACGGGAGGCCTCTAAGATCAGGCTGATATCATCAAACAACCACCATACTCACCGGCAAAGGAGACTGACCTTGCACATGCAGTTCGTGCACGCCGTGTTGTCCTTGCATATTGCTCAAAACTCGCAGATCTCTCAAACATCACAGACCATGCGGTCCGGATTCGACCAGTTCGTCCTGTGGTATGGCAATCTGCCGCAGCTGGCTCAAACCGCGATCACCGTCGTCGTCGGCGCGATTGTCGCCTATCTGGTGTTCAAGATCGTCGCCCGTCTTGTCAAAGGTCTGGTGACGGCGGTCATCGCCGCGATTCTGGCATTCCTGATCAGTACGGTTTCGGGTAATCTGCTGCTGTCCAGCGCGTTTGACCGCATCCAGCAGGAAGTCACTACGCATCTGCCGTCTGACATCAAGGACCAGTTGGGCTGAGTGTGTTGTGTGCTTTGTGACGCGTCACATTGTCGATTTCGGCGATATGACGCGATGACCGTCATTATTCGTCAGATGATGATGCCGTTGACGTGATCGATTTCGTGTTGGATGATTTGCGCGGTGAATCCGTCGAAGGCAGTCGTGTATTCGCGCCCGCTGCGAGCCTGATAGGTGACGGTGATGCTCTGGTAGCGTGTTGTCGGACGTTCGCCATCCAATGACAGACATCCTTCGGTGGTATCGAATGGGTCGCTCCCAGCAATGATGCGCGGGTTGAACATGATTGCGTTGCGGTTGTTTTCCTTGTCTTGGAACACGATGATCCGCTTTGCCACGCCTATCATGTTCGCGGCCATGCCCACACATTCGCCGCGATGCGCCGCCAGCGTGTCACGCAGGTCGGTCGCGGTGGCGCGGTCCTCGTCGTTCGACGGGTCGGCAGGGGCCGATGCCTGCGACAGAAAAGCGACGGAGGTCATGATCGGTTGTTGCATTGATACTCCCGTGTCGTCGGTGGATGCCGGTGTTGCGGCGCCGGATTCGATGTCGAGTTATATGGTACGCCATGCAATCCCGCAGCCCCCATTCCGCGCGTAGTCCATTGGCTGACTTTCCCGCGGGACTATGAGCGGATGTCTGTGCCGCGGCGTGACCCCTCATCCGGCGAAAGTCCCATGTGACGACCCTGAGATGGGACTTTGGCGGGATGAGATGATGAAATGGAGTGGGGGGGCGGATGCGCGATGGTGTGACTGCCGGCGCCCGTGCGACTACCATGGGTGACGGAACATGACATTGAAACGTGATTCGTCGGCCGCTCTGAAGCCGGTGGCGAACGCAAAACACGAACACACAAGAGGGGAGTGAGCGCGATGAGGATCGAACATGCGGTGGCCAGTCTGCCGGTCAATGGAAGCGGCCCGGTGTTCCTGCTGTTGCACGGCTGGGGGTCGAACGAGCATGACCTGCCGGGATTGCTGGATTATTGTGCGCCCGGCGCCGATTACGCGTCGTTGCGTGCGCCGATTTCGTACGGCCCGGGCTACACGTGGTTCGGCTCATGGGATTACGAAGGCGTCCCGACCGGCGAATCGCTCGATCGGCAATCACGCCAAGCCGGCGAGGCCATCGACGCCTGGGTGGCCGACAGCATCGCCCCGGAGCGGCCCATCGTGGTCATGGGCTTCTCCCAAGGCGGTCTACTCGCCGGCGAGATGCTGCGCGTCAACCCGAAACGGTACGCCGCCGCAGTCAGTTTCTCCGGCTTCCTCGCACATGGCGAGTTGCCTGGCGACGACGAGCTTGCGCGACTGAAGCCGCCAATGTTCTACGGCCACGGCTCTGCGGACGACATCTTCCCCAAGTCCGAACTCGACGCGATGAGCGCGTTCTATGCCTCGCACACCACGCTCACCGAGAAAATCTACCCCGGCATGACGCACAGCATCAACATGCCGGAGCTGCGTGACGTCGCCGCGTTCTTGGAACACAACGGTTTCGTACGGCCTCGCATCTGGTGACGATAGCCCCATCACCCCACGAACTTCAAGGTCAGCGGAACCGTCTCCGCGAGTTTGCCTCCGCTTGAGCGTTCGCTGGTCGGATACGTGATTTCGATGGCCGCGATCTTCCCGCCGGTGACGACTTCGCGGGTATACGGTATCATCGCCGTTGCCGTCGGAAGAGATGCCGTCGTCAGGCGACGAGTCGGAGCCGTCTCCCTGCCGCCCGCCGGATACGGTGGCCCCCTCGAACTGGCTGAAATCGACCGGCTGCTCGACCAGATAGTACACGTTGTGGGCGTTGGGGGCCTTCTTGAACGGCTGCATGTTGGTGCCGGGCGCGTACGGGTTGGGCTTCCGGTGGAAGGCGTCATTCGTCGCCTTGATTTCCGGGTATGAGGAGTTGTCGCGGCGGATGAGATACGGGCGGTCCGCATAGGGCTTGTACGTAGTCGAGCCGTCGAAATATCCGTTGGATTCCAGCTGGTCGAGGTCGGCTCCGACCGGCATCACCACGAAAAAATCACGAGCCACGTATTTGAGATGTTTTTCGCTCATGGCCTGTTCGGCGGTTCCATCCGAGCCATCCTCGACTTGTTTCTCCGACGTGCCGTCACAGTATGTAGGCCCGTCGCCCACGTAAGACGTGGTGCCGCATACGGGCAGTCCGAAGCCTGTATACAGCTCCATGGCGCCGGTATCGCCCTGGATCAGGAAGTCCTTCATTGCGTTGTAGTAGCTGCCGGAGGGCGGGTTGCAGCCGCTGATGTCCTGCGAATACGTGCAGAGGGTCAGCTGGTCGAAGAAATCCGAGGAACCTTCGCCGTCGAGCACCAGACCACTCGGGTTTGAATCGGTCTGACCGGGTTCCAATGTCAGGCAGTTGCCGCCATCGGTGCAATACTTCCCTGCCAGAGCCACGGTGTTCGTCATGAACTTGTCCGATCCCCTGTCGGGAACGGACGTGCCGACCACGTCGTAGCGTTTGCTGGCATCCACGCCGTAATACAGGGTCACGTTGGTCTCGCTGGTCCGCACGCCGATGCCGGGATCGGCTCGGACGATCTTGCCGAGATTCTTTCGGCTGGAGAAACGCGGCTTGAGCGTAACGTCGAAGCCTCGTTGCTGGAGCTTTGTTTTCGCCTCGTCCTTGTCCATTCCGGCGATTTCGACGGGTATGCCGTCACCTGTGATCCCGACTCCGATATGGATGCCGTCGTCGGTGTCGCGCACCGGCTCACCATCCGCGGGCATGGTGACGGCGACTTTGCCGGGATGCTCCGAGACGACTTCGTGCTCGGCGACTTTGACGCCCATTTTCAGTAGCGCGGTTTCGGCCTTGCTCGGTTCAGAGCCGACTGTGCCTTCGGGTACGCCGGGTCCCATCGATTCGATGACCGTCACCGTCGTGCCCTTGGGCAGACGGTCGCCCGCCTTGACTCCTACCAGACCGAGGCACTTGCCCTTGCCCAGGGCGTTGAACATCTGCTTCTTCTTGACGAGAAAGCCTTTGGCCTCCAGCTCGCGTGACACTTCGGCTGCTGTGCGGTATCGGACCGTCGGCACGGTGCGCGGGCCGATCCATTCCAGTTTCCTCGCGGCGAGACCGAACCCGGTTCCAGCGAGAACCACCAATACGGCGATGATCGCCGCGATGAGTTTCATGCGTGGGCGCTTGGCGGACGGCTGCGCGGCGGCGGATCCGGTGGGATTGACCGGTGGCGTGGCGGCGTGCAGACGCAGCAGCGCGAACAACAGGATGAACGCCGCCAGCACGAGGAACGCCCAGAACGGGAATGTGTGATCGTTGAACAGCGATGCGCTGATCGAGCTGTCCCCGTCATAGTATCTGAGGAGCTCTTCGCTGGACATGTTGTTGAGCATCTGCTTGATCGCCGCGCTGTCGCCGCTGACGGCCATATACGGCAAAAAGCGTCCCGCCACGGTGATCGGTTGCGGGGCTCGGCAAAATGTTGCATGGTGTCAGAAGACTGACGGGAGGGGTCTACGCGACCTCAGGGCGGATGGAAAATCCGGTGGCCGACGCACGCCGGCATGGCGTTCTGCCGCCGTTTCCGCGCGGGTAAAAGGCACGGTTGAGCGGCGCGGTTAAGATATGGCAAACAACAGGATGGAGTCGTCCGCCCTGCGCAAGCTCTGGCCTATCATGGACAATGGAGGGCGACGCACGTGCCGCCGTGCGTCAGCAGTGAGTGGAGCCGAACGGACCGGGGAGCATCGAGGAGGGGCATGTCAGCGGAATCGGAAACATCGTCGAATGTGACGGCGGAGGCCATGAATGGTGACGGGTCCACGCCGCTCGTGTCGGTTATCGTGCCGGTGTACGGAGTCGAGCGGTATCTCGACGCGTGCGTGGAAGGACTGGTCGGCCAGACGTACCGCAATCTTGAGATCCTGCTCGTCGACGACGGGTCGCCCGACCGCTGCCCTGCGATGTGCGATGCGTGGACGGCGAGGGACGAGCGGATCCGCGTGATCCACAAGGCCAATGGCGGCCTGTCCGATGCGCGCAATGTCGGACTGGCGAAGGCCACTGGCGACTATATCTACTTCGTCGATTCCGATGACATGGTCGAGCGCAATCTCATTGAACGTGCGATGGCGACGATGCGCGACTACGACGCCGATTTGGTGATGTTCCAGTTCGACACGATCAGCGACGACGGCAAGCCGCTGACATCCTCGTACAAGCACAACCATTATGACGACGTGATCATCATGACCCCGATCGAGGCGATCAAGGCGCAGGTCAAGGCCGAGATCGACGGGTATTTCTGGTCGTTCGTCGCGGCGGCGTCGATCTACCGCAATCACGGGTTCTCCTTCCCCGTCGGGCGCAAGATCGAGGACATGGCCCGTATCTGCAATGTGATCGGCGAGTCGCATCGCGTCGTGCGCATTCCCGAAGCGCTGTACCATTACCGCATGCGCCGCGGATCCATCACCGGCGACTGGAGCATGCAGCTGACCCGCGACTGGGTGAGGGCCACGGATGATCGCGAGACGTACATCGTCGAGCGGTTCCCCGAGCTGAAGAACTTCATGAAGCTGCAGCAGCTTATCTTCTTCGTCAACCTTGATTATGAGACGATACGGCAGTCGCTCGTGGCGAAGTTCAGCATCGACCCGCAGGACGCCGACCGGATTCGTCGCCGCATCGAGGGACTCACCAAGGACGTCGCCGGAGCGGGCGATGAGGTTCCGGAAAGCACGCAGTCGCTGCTGGATACGATGAAGCAGACGTTCGCCGAGATGGTGGAGCCGGATGCGGGCGCAGCGGCGGGCCAAGCGGCGGACGGGCGAGAACCTGATCGCGAGCCCGGCCGCAAGCGCGAGAAAGCCTATTCGCGCAAACGCCGCCGCTACGATTTCTACGTCGCTGGCCCGTTCTTCAATCCCGAGCAGGTCGCGTCGATGGAACGCTTGGAGCATGTGCTCGACACCCACGGCAAGACGATGTTCAGGCCGCGGTTCGCCAGTGACATCGCCGAGGTCGGTCCCGCGGGCTGCTTCGACGACGACGTGAACGGTATCTGCGCTTCCAAGGCGGTGATAGCCAATCTGATGGACGAGGATTCCGGCACGATGTTCGAGATCGGATTCGCCCACTCTCTTGGCATCCCCGTGTACGCATATCGCGAGGGCCTGCGCGACGGCGACAGCATCAACCTGATGATCGCCCAGTCGGTGCGCGCTGTGTTCTCGTCGTCCGACGATCTCGCACGGTACCTTGAGACGGGGGAACATAAGGATGCGGACTATGCGCAGTTCTGACGGGCCGGGAGCGGCGCGAGGGTGAGAGGGAACGAGACACGATGAGGGTGTTCGATTTCGACGGCACGATATATGACGGCGAAAGCCTGTTCGACCTGTATATGTTCAGTGCCCGATACGAGCCGAAGGTGCTGCGGCATCTGGCTCCGGTGCTGCGATACGCGGTGCAGTACAAGATGGGGCGGGCAACGCTTGCGCAAATGGAACGCGGCGTGGGCGGCGTGACGTGCGATTACCTGCACGATGTAGCGGCTTCCCGACGGATACTGCGACTGGACGGCGCAGCTCCCGATGCCGGTCTCGCCGGGGAGAGCGCGATCGCAGAGGGCGTATCCGCGTTGGTGAACGAGTTCTGGAACCGGCATATGGATCGCATCAAGCCGTGGTATGAGCCGCGTCCGGATGACGTGATCCTGACGGCGTCGTTCGACGTGACCGTGGGGGAGGCATGCCGCCGTCTCGGATTGAACCGTCTGGTCTCATCCACCGTGGATCCGCGGACGATGCGGGTCACCTATCTGAATTTCAATACGAACAAGCCGAAACGGTTCCGCGAAGTCGTCGGCCCGGACACGGTCATCGACGAGTTCTACACCGACAGCCGGTTCGACCAGCCGATGATCGACATGGCAAGAACGGCGTTCATGGTCAGCGGCAACCGGATCACGCAGGTCAAATGATGCAAGCCGATCGGCAACGCCTGCCGGAACGGACGCACTGACGTTCCGGCAGGCGTTGCCGAACACGACGGAAAGGAGCGGTTCATGTTCCCCTTGCTGGACACTCTGGTCGCGGTCTACGAGATCGGCCAGTTCACGTTGGCCGCCGACGAGCTCAAGGTCTCGCAGTCCACGGTGTCGTCGCGCATCGCCCAACTGGAGCGCATGGTCGGGGCGCCGCTGTTCGTCCGCAATGCCAAAAGCGATGTGACGCCGACCGAGGCTGGGCGGTTGCTGTACCGTGCGGCGATCGGCATCGATGGCACGTGGCGCGACGCCTGCGAGCAGATCGCCCGCATGCGCGAGAGCCGTGAGCCGTTGTCCGTCGCATTCTCGCACACCACGGCGGCCGTGCTGCTGCCGGTCGCACTGCCGGTGATGGCCGAGGCGCTGAGCGGCTTCGACTGCTCGATTCGGGTGCTCAATTCCGACGCGATCCTGGAACAGACCGGTATGAAAGCCGTGCAGTTGGGTGTGGTGGAGAAGCCCATCGTCAACGACTCGGTCGATCGTGTCACGCTGCGCGAGGACAGGCTGGTGCTGGCCGGTGATCCGCATGGCGTGTGGATGGTGCGCGAGCACGGCTCCGGCGTGCGCTATTACACGGATCTGTACTTCAAGACGGTCGGCTCCATGCCGTCTCGCATGATCGAGGTCGCCAATAACGCGGCCATCGGCGCGGCGCTCGCGGCCGGTTTCGGCTGCTCCCTGGTGTCGGCGGCCGCCGTGCCGGCCGGCGTGCCGACACGGGAGCTGGGAGACGAGTTCGTGCGGCGGTTCTATGCGTTGGTGCCGCGTTCCGGTCTGACGCCGGGGCAGCGGGAACTTGCCGGCAGGGTCATTGCGGCCCTGCGCGGCTGACTGTGTCGCAGCGAATGGTTCTCAATAAGAAACGTGCGAGGATTCCTCACATTTTCGGACAAGTGAACAAGCCGACGAAGCCCGGAATTCCGGGCTTTTGGCGGTGTTTGTGTTCGTTTCCGCCCGCGTCTGGCTCGCACCTTTCTTATTGAGAACGATTCGCTGCAATCTGGCATCAAAAATATCAATACCATCCATCACTATCACTGATTTGACCGATGGAATGCGACGGTAGTTCAATGGACATCATGAGAGAGTTCTGTACGAAATGGTGGAAACGCATCGCCACCGTCGATATGCTGTTCATCGCCGTCCTGACCCTGATCGCTTCACTGATCGGCTCATGGCTCAAGCAATACCCCGGATTCAAACTGTTCGGCGCGCTGATCATCGCGCTGCTGATCGGCATGATCATCCAGTTCCCGATCCGCAAGTGGTACGTCGGTGCCAGCGACAAGCGCAAGGCCGGCGTCAAGGACGCGGCCGGGCTGATCTCCAACAAGCTGCTGCGCCTCGGCATCATCCTGCTCGGCTTCAAGCTCAACCTGCAAGTGCTGTTCACGCAGGGCATCAAGTGCCTGCCCATCGCCGCGGTCGTGGTGACGCTCACCATCGTCGTGACCTACTGGGTGGCGCACAAGATGGGCGTCGACCCGATGCTCGCGATCCTGACCGCCGGTGGCACGGGCATCTGCGGCGCCGCCGCCGTCATGGGCCTGTCCGGCTCCATCAAGGTGCCGCCCGAGAGGGAGCAGGAGAAGGACGACGACGTGACCATGGCCGTCGCCATCGTCGCCATCATGGGCACGATCTTCGCGTTGCTTGAGATCGCGCTCGGCCCCCTGACCGGCATGACGCAGGACCAGCTCGGCATCACCGCCGGCGCGTCCCTGCACGAGATCGCCCACGCGGTCGCCGCCGGCGACGCCTTCAACGCGGTCAACATCGCCACCATCATGAAGCTGTCGCGCGTGCTGATGCTCGTGTTCGCCGCCATCATCATCGCCATCTGGTGGGAGAAGAAGCATTCCGAGGTCGCGCCCACCGGCAAACGCTCCGTCGCGTTCCCCTGGTTCATGCTCGGCTTCATCGGCGCGTCCGTGATCGGCACCTTCGTGCCGTTCATCGCCGCCATCACCCCGCAGCTTGTGGACTTCGCGTACATCGTGCTCGGCATGGCCATGGCCGCGCTCGGCATCAACGTGAACTTCAAGGCCATCGCGGTCAAGGGCCGCAAGCCGTTCCTCGCGAGCTTCCTCGTGTCGATCCTGCTGATGCTGTTCGCTGCCGGCGTCGCCGTGCTGTTCTTCTGATTCCCGGCATCGCGTTGCCAGCGGGCTGAAATGGGCGCTCCCGGCCTGGGAGCCTCCGTTTCAGCCCGCTGACGTATCTGAGGGCATGGAGCCCCTATCTCAGGAAATCACGGATGTCGTCGATCTCGCGGTCGCAGATCGCATGCGCCATGCCCGGGTACGTGCATAGCCGTGCGCCGCGGGTTCCGGATATCACCCGTCGGGCCGTATCCTGATCCTCGACGGGTATCGTGCGGTCCTGGTCGCCGTATGCCAGAAGGAAGCGCGTTCCGCAGTCCGCCTCAGCGTCCTGCTCGCCACGGAACGACGGGCTGAGCAGTATCGCTGCATCGAACACGCCCGGATGCTCCACCGCCATACGGTATGACAGGTACCCGCCCTGCGAGAAGCCGATCAGGATCTTACGGCGCCTGGCAAAGGCCGCAGAGCCGGTCAGCGCGACGACGGCGTCGCCGACCACACGGCATTCGCGCCGGCGCGACTCCACGTCGCAGCCGTCCGGATACCAGTAATTGCCACCCATGTAACGCCGCGCATACGTACCGCGGAACGAATAATAGTCGGCTTCGGCATCGACGGCGTCGATGATGCGGATCATCTCGCGCTCGTCATTGCCGTAGCCGTGGAACATGAGGAACAGATCGCCTTCGTCGCCGAAATCCACCCGGCAGTTCGCCTTCAATCGCATGGCGTCATTGTACGCCTGCAGGGCGGCACGAAGGCCGCGGCGGGCACCGGGTAACAGTTGAATCACCGGTGACATGTGCATGAATTGTTGCGCTGTGGGCATGAGCGCGGCTGCGAAGCGGCATGATTGCGTGTACCGTGGGGAAGGCTGGAGCAATCTGGAGGAATCGCGAAGCCATGCCGCGAACTTGAATCGAAGCGGTACGATTCCCGCAGGGCGCGGCAGACGGCAGGGCCGCTCTGACGATGACGGAAACGGCGGGACGAGGGGACAGCACGGCAGGAAACGGCGGAAGACGGCGGCGACAGAAGACAACGAAACACAACGCAACAAGACAGCAAACACAGCAACATAGCAAGATAACGAAATGAGGAAACGCATTCATGGGAATGCCATTGGATCTATATGTCATCCGACACGGAGAGTCGGAGGCGAACGTCATCATCAACGCGGGGGAGCAGGGCGATAACTCCCTGTACACGCAGGACAACGTGACCGTGCCCGACCGGTCGTGGCGACTCACCGCCACCGGGCGCAAGCAGGCCGACTGCATCGGCCGCTGGCTCGTCGCGCAACAGCAGCTGTTCGATCGGTATCTGGTCTCGCCATACGTACGCACGCGCGAAACCGCCGCGACGATGGCGCTGCCGAAAGCCAAGTGGGAGGAGACGCGCGTGCTACGCGAACGCTCCTGGGGTGAGATCAACACCATCACGCAGGACGATTTCCGCACGAACTACGCGCGCAACTGGATGTTCAAGCGCACCGACCCGCTGTACTGGCGTCCGCCGGCAGGCGAGTCTATTGCCGACGTGTCGGAGAACCGCGTGCATAACCTGCTCACGTCGCTCAACCGGCGTGCTGAGGCGGAATCCGTCGTCGCCGTCACTCACGGCGACTTCATGCTCGCGCTGATGCTCACCCTGGAGGACCTGTCGGACGAGGAGTTCATGCGCCGCGCCGACGACCCGGCATGGGCGATCACCAATTGCACGTGCCTGCATTATTCGCGGCGAGACCCGGCCACCGGCCGCACGTCGTCGCGCGTGCGCTGGGAGCAGACCGCGCGCCCGGTGTTCGACGAGTCGACCGGACGCTGGGAGGTGCGCGTCGATCCGTGGCGCGAATTCCAGCGCCCGTTGCTCTCGAACGGCGACCTCGTCGACGTGGTGCATTCGGTCGACCCGCACCTGTGACGGCACGAGGCGCCTCACGGCGCTCACGGGCCGCGCATGACGAGTCGCGCGCCGCGCGTGGCTCGTCATCGCAACGGTGGGCGAACGGGTTACAATGGCCTCAACGCGGCACATGGCTGCATGGATGTGCCACCTGAGAGAACCGAAGGAGTTCGTGATGGGAAACCTGTTCACATGGAAACTGCATGGCGACGGCAAGACGCTCGCACCCGGCGAGGTCGTGGAGCCCGATGAGCGACTGACCTGGACCCGTACCATCGGCATCGGCGCCCAGCACGTCATCGCCATGTTCGGCGCGACGTTCCTGGTGCCGATCCTGACGCATTTCGACCCGTCGACGACGCTGTTCTTCACCGCGATGTCGACCGCGCTGTTCCTGCTCATCAACAAGAACGTGCTGCCGAGCTACCTGGGGTCGTCGTTCGGGTTCATCGCCCCGATCGCCGCCGTCGCCTCCGCGGGCAAGGGCATTCCGGCCGCCAGCTTCGGCATCATGGTCACAGGCCTGTTGCTCGCCCTGGTGGGCGTGGCCGTCCACTTCGCCGGCGCGAAGTGGATTGACATCATCATGCCGCCGGTCGTCAACGGCGCCATCGTCGCGATCATCGGCTTCAACCTGGCTCCCAGCGTGTGGTCGAACTGGCAGAAGGGCTGGGACACCGCCCTGGTGACGCTGCTCGCCGTGCTGCTCATCGCCGTGCTGTTCCGCGGTCTTGTCGGACGTCTGAACATCCTGCTCGGTGTGATCGTCGGCTATGTGTACGCATGCTTCCGCGGTCAGGTCGACTTTTCGGCCATCGGCGACGCGGCGTGGATCGGCTTTCCGAAATTCCATCTTCCGCAGGTCGACTTCTCGATCCTGCCGATGTTCATCCCCGTCGTGCTGGTGCTGGTCGCCGAGAACGTCGGCCACGTCAAGTCTGTGGCGCAGATGACTGGGCGCGATTATGACGGGCATATGGGCACCGCGCTGTTCGCGGACGGCCTCGGTACCGCAATCGCCGGCTTCGGCGGAGGCTCCGGCACCACCACGTACGGCGAGAACATCGGCGTGATGGCCGCGACCAAGGTGTATTCGACCGCCGCCTACTGGTGCGCGGCCGCATTCGCCCTGCTGCTGAGCCTGTGCCCGAAGTTCGGCGCGGTCATCAACACGATTCCCGGCGGCGTGCTCGGCGGCGTGACCACGCTGCTGTACGGCATGATCGGCATGATCGGTGTGCGCATCTGGGTGGAGAACAAGGTCAACTTCGACAAGCCGCTCAACATCATGGTCGCCGCGATCGTGATGATCATCGGCATCGCCGATTTCACGTTCGCGTTCCAGGGCGTGCAGTTCAACGGCATCGCCATCGGCACGGTCGTCATCCTCGTCGCCTACCACGGGCTCAAGGCCATCGGTAAGGCCACGGGCACCATCGACAAGGACGACCCCGACATCCTGTAGCGGGTTCGTGGCCGCTGTCAGGTATGTCACTGTGCGTGGGTCGTGTCACCGTGCGAGGGTTACGTCACTGTGCGTGCCCCCTCGCACGGTGGCACGACCCACGCACAGTGACGCGATTGGCGCAGCGTGACTCACGCCAGACGCGCGGAGTGACGCCTCGCCGCCGTCGGAACACGTTGATGAAGTAGCTCGCCGACGAAAACCCGCTCATCCGCGCCGGGCCGCTCAAGCAGTTCTGGGCCGACCACCACGCAGGTGAACCAGCATTGCCTCTGCTGCGGCGAGAACCCGTAATGCAGCCGGCTCGAATTGACGCCCAATCCGTTGCCGGCTTCCAGCGTCACTATGGCGCCGTTGACGAGATATTGCATCTGACCGCTGATGACATGGATGAATTCCAGATCGCGATGCCAGTGACATGGGCAGCGGTAGTCCGGGAACGACGACAATGCGTCCCGTCTGGCATATATGGGCAAGTCGGGGATGTTGTAGTCGATCCGCTCCGAAAGATCCGACGAGAATGATGGTCTTCCTGCCCGTCCTGCCAGGTTCCGGGCCCGGTCGCGCCGCCTGTGCATCGAAGTGCCCCATTGCCGCTCCCTGCGTGATGTAACGTATATGAAAATACTATATTACTTTTGATGCGCAAAAGTATCATTGCGCCGGTGTCGTCGTTACATTCCATCCCTATCGTAGATATCAGTTCTTCTTGCTGCAGGAGAGGGACTCAATCGATGATTCGGACATCGCGAGAATGACGAAATAAATATTCTGTCGTTCATGTGACCGTCTGCATCCTTGAAACACCCTGATGGAAAGGCAAGGTGAGTGTGATGACTCGCATGATGGAACTGATCAATGGATGGCTCGCCCGGTATTATGCCGTCGTCCGTGCCCGGATGGCCGTCCGGCTGGCTTCGGTCCGTGCCGCGGCGCAAGGGGACGGCGAGGAGAACATCGCGTCGTTCGCGCGGTGGTGCCCGGCATCCGCCGCGCAGTTCGCCGGCTGACGGGGATCTGCGCGGGACTAATCGGGTGGCCGGTGCGGCGGGGGTCTGAAGGTCCGATACTCTGACCATGCATTGCATGGGAGACCGGAGCATGATATGACGAACTCGAACGGCCGCAACATCGCTATCGTCACTGGTAGTGCACTGGGATTGGGATACGAGCTGACCAAACGGCTGATCGCCGACAGCTGGTTCGTGGCCGGCATCGACACCGCGTTCTACCGCGACAGCCGCGACTACGTGTCGGAGGAGAAGCAGCACACCTTCATGGATCCGGGCGAACTGGCCCGAGTGATCCTGTTCAATCTGGTCAACGACGCGAACCTGACCGTCTCCGACATCCTCATAGAACGCAATTACCGCTGAGCCGGATGGGTTCCGCCGGCTCAGCGGCAATGCAAGTCGCGCTTCTGCGCACCCGTCGTCTCAGCGATCCTCGGGCGGCTTGTACTGGTCCTTGTCGGTGAAGCAGGTCCGATAGGTCATCGTCATGATGAGCGCGTCGGCCACGAGGGTGAGCGCGGCGATGGCGGCTAACACGACGAACTGGTATTTCGCCGCGTTCAGCGGGTCTCCGCCGGCGATGACCTGGCCGGCCATCATGCCGGGGATGGTCACGATGCCGCACGACGCCAGCGAGGCGGTGGTGGGCAGCAATCCCAGCCGTATGGACGAGACGATCGAAGGACGGGCGGCCTCCCACGGGGTGGCGCCCAAGGCGAGCAGCGTGTCCACCTCGTCGCGGCGCTCGTTCATGCTCTCATAGAACCGGCTCAGGCCGACGGCGAGCGCCGACACGGTGTTGCCCAGCAGCATGCCGGTAAGCGGCACCACCAGCTGCGGCGCATACCAGGGGTGCGGGCGCACCACCAGCTCGGTCACCAGCGAGATCATCAGCAGCATGGTTATGACCAGACTGAGCAGTACCGGGCCGGCGAGCCCCTTCGGGATGCCCTTGGCGCGGGAGAGTGTGATCTGCACGGCCGCGACCAGCATCACCGCGATGACGCCGAACACCAGCCACGGGTTGTTGGAGCGGATCACGTACCCGATGATCACGCCCATCACGCACAGCTGCACCAGCGCGCGTATCGCCGACCACATCAGCGTCTTGCCGATGCTGATGCGCATGAGCTCGGAGACGAGCGCCGCGACCGCCACCATCAGCAGCGCGACCAGAAGGCCCCAATTATCGATCACGTAACCGTTGCCGCTCATGACAGCCTCCCCGAGGACAGTGTGACGATGCGTGTGGCTCGGCCGTCGGGCGGACGGTGCCGTATGCGCACGATGGCCATGCCCTTGGCGGCCGCGCTGGCCATGATCGAGGCGACCTTGTCCGCGTTGTCGTCGTCGAGGCCTGCGTCCACCTCGTCGGCCAGCAGCACGGCCGGGCGGGTCAGCAGCGTCCTCGCGAGGCTGACGCGGGCCGCCTGACCGCCGGAAAGGTCGTGCGGCGCACGGGCCAGGTCGATATCCTCGCATCCCATGGCGTCCAACGTATTGCGAATGAGCTGGTCGGGCAGCGCCAGCTTCGCCTGCGACTGTTCGGAGCGGAACAGCCGGCTGAACCTGCCGCGTCTCGCGGAGGTCTTCTTGCCGGTGGCCGCATGGTCGTCGGGCGCGCTCGACTCGTCCGCTCTGCGCACGGCCAGCGTCCAGGGAAGCCGAATCGTGTCGGCGACGCTGTCTCCCATCAGCATGGGCTTCTGCGGCAGATACGCGACGTTCCTCCGCCACTGCTGCAGCGAGAACGATGAGCTGTCCGCGCCGTCCAGCGTGAACGTGCCGTCGGCATGGGGGTTGAGCAGCGCGAAGGCGGTCAGCAGGCTGCTCTTGCCGGAACCGGACGGGCCGACCAGATCGACGATCTGGCCGCGATCGACGTCGAACGACAGATCCTCGAAGATGGTGCGGTCTGACTGCGCAGAAGGCACGACGCAGGAGACTCTACGGGCTGTGAACAACATTTGCATAGTGGCAACGTTACCCGTTCGCCGGCCATAGTCGATGTTTGACAGCGTTTCTTAGTCCAGTGTTAGAGACGCACGCGGCGAGACGGCCGAATCGTGGCGCCTGGTACCGCTGTATCGCTTGGCGCGTACAGTTGCAGTCATGCCGATCGATTCCAGAATGATAGACAACATGAAGGCCGACCGCGTGCGCAAGGTGGCCGATCTTGCCAACCGCCGCACCCGGGAGCGTTTCGGTCGTTTCCTGATAGAGGGCCCCCAGTCGGTTCGCGAGGCGGTGGCGTGGATGCCCGACGCCGTCCGTGACCTTTACGTGCAGGCCGTGAACGGGCCGGACGGGCCGCGGATCGCAGGCGAGACGCTGACGTCCATCGTCGAGCGGTCCCAGGAACACCGTATATATGTGCATCCGGCGAGCGAGGCGGTGATGCGCCGCATCAGCCCCGATTGCCAGGGCATTGCGGCGGTCGGCGACGCCGATGCGGTGCGCGCGACGGCGCAGGGGACGCAATTGCCCGAAAAGCCGTTCGTCGCGGCGTTCTGGCAGGTGCGCGACCCCGGCAACGCGGGCACGGTTATCCGTGCGGCGGACGCGGCCGGATGCGATGCCGTGGTGTTCGTCGACGATTGCGTCGACATGCTCAATCCCAAGGTGATCCGCGCGACCGCGGGCTCGCTGTTCCATATCCCCGTGATGACGATGGGCGTGGACGAGTTCTTCGGATGGGCCGGCGAGAAGGTGCTCCGCACCGTCGCCGCCGACGTCTACGGGACGGACGGGCGCGAGCCAAGGGAGCTGCCCGAGGCGCTGAGGGACCAGGATCTCGCCGGGGTGGGCAAGGCCGTGATCTTCGGCAACGAGGCCCGCGGACTTGAGCCGGGTCTGCTGGGTAGGTGCGACGACATCGTGCGCATTCCGCTCTATGGCAAGGCCGAGTCGCTGAATCTGGCGACCAGCGCCGCGATCATGCTCATGAGTATGGCTATGTCGAGCCATATAGGGACAATGTGAACTCGGTAAACGCTTGGATTATTTGATTTTTGGCGCAGATAAACCGGTAGTTTCGGTAGTTGTAGGTAGGACGAAAGGGTTCTCGTGGCAGACAATGCTCTCTTCGATGCCCAGTCAGTGACCGATGCGGTCGCCGAGGGCATCAGCAAGATTCAGAACGCCTCCAGCTTGGAGGAGCTCAAAGCCATCAAAACGCAATACGCCGGTGCCGAATCGGCGATGACCAAGGCCAGCAAGGCCATCGGGTCGCTGCCGGTCGATCAGAAGAAGGAAGCCGGCAAGCTTATGGGCAAGCTTCGCGCTGACTTCGGCCGCGCGTTCGGCCCCAAGGAGGCCGAGCTCAAGGCGCAGGAGGAGCAGCGCGCGCTGGAGGCCGAGACCGTCGACATGACGCTGCCGGTCAACCGTCGCCCGCTCGGCGCCCGCCACCCGCTGGCCAAGCTCATGGAGGACGTCGAGGACCTGTTCATCTCCATGGGATGGCAGATCTCCGCCGGCCCCGAGGTGGAGACCGAATGGTATGACTTCGACGCCCTGAACTTCGGCCCGGACCATCCCGCCCGCCAGATGCAGGACACCTTCTATGTCAAGGGCAACCAGGCCCATGACGCGGCCGGCTTCGTCGGCTCCAACATGGTGCTGCGCACGCAGACCTCCTCCGATCAGGTGCGTGCCCTGCTGACCCGCGGCGTCCCGCTGTACATCGCCAGCCCGGGCCGTGTGTTCCGCACCGACGAGCTCGACGCGACGCACACCCCCGTGTTCCACCAGTGCGAGGCTCTGGCCGTCGACAAGCACCTGACGATGGCCGACCTGAAGGGCGTGCTCGACAAGCTCGCCGTGGCCATGTTCGGCCCCGAGGCGAAGACGCGTCTGCGCCCGAGCTACTTCCCGTTCACCGAGCCGAGCGCCGAACTCGACCTGTGGTTCCCCGACAAGAAGGGCGGCGCGGGCTGGCTCGAATGGGGTGGCTGCGGCATGGTGAACCCGAACGTGCTGAAGTCCGCGGGCATCGACCCCGAGGAGTACACCGGTTTCGCGTTCGGTGTGGGCATGGAGCGCACGCTGCTGCTGCGTTCCGATATCAACGACATGCACGACCTCGTTGAGGGCGACGTGCGATTCAGCGAACAGTTTGTGATGGGGGAGTGAGAAGCCCATGCCTATGGTTGACATTGATTGGCTCAAGGAGCACGTCGAGGTTCCGTCTGACCTCACCTACGAGCAGCTGGCCAAAGATCTGGTCAGGGTCGGTCTTGAGGAGGAGGAGATCCACGCCTCCCAGGTCACCGGTCCGATCGTCGTCGGATATGTCGTCGACGCGACGCCGGAACCGCAGAAGAACGGCAAGACCATCAACTGGTGTCATGTCGACGTCGGCCCCGCGTACAACGCGGTCGACGAGAACGGCAAGAAGGTGCCGCGCGGCATCATCTGTGGCGCACCGAACATGGCCGCCGGCGAGAAGGTCGTCGTGACCTTGCCGGGCGCAGTGCTGCCCGGCGATTTCAAGATCGAACCGCGCAAGACCTACGGCCACGTTTCCGACGGCATGTGCGCCTCGGAGCGCGAGCTCGGCCTGGGCGACAGCCACGAAGGCATCATCCTGCTGCGCGACTACGGCTTCACGCCCCAGGAATACAAGGCGCTCAAGCCCGGCGACGACGCGATGCACCTGCTGCACCTCGACCAGCCGATCCTGGAAATCAACATCACCCCGGATCGCGGCTATGCGTTCTCGTACCGCGGCGTGGCCCGCGAATACCATCATTCCACCGGCGCGAAGTTCGTCGATCCGGTGACCGAGCTCAACAAGCGCGCCCCCGCCGCTCCCGCGGCGGAGTCCGGCGTCTCCAGCGACATCGAGGTCATCGTCGACGACAACAACCCGATTCACGGCGTCACCGGCTGCGACCGCTACGTCGCCCGCGCCATCCACGGGTTCGACCCGACGAATCACACGCCGAACTGGATGCGCCGCCGTCTTATCCGCGCGGGCATGCGTTCGATCTCCCTCGCCGTGGATGTGACGAACTACGTGATGCTGGACCTTGGCCAGCCGATGCACGCCTACGACCTTGACAAGATCGAAGGGCCGATCGTGGTGCGTCGCGCGGCCGAAGGCGAGAAGCTCACCACGCTCGACGGCAAGGAACACGACCTGAGCATCGAGGACCTGCTGATCACCGATTCGCCCGACGGCAAGCGTGGCTCGCGCATTCTCGGCATCGCCGGCGTCATGGGCGGCCTGTACGGTGAGGTCACTGCGGACACCAAGAACATCCTGCTGGAGGCCGCGCATTTCGACAGCGTCTCCATCGCACGTTCCGCACGACGCCACAAGATCCCCTCCGAGGCGTCCCGCCGGTTCGAGCGCGGCGTCGACACGCAGCTGCAGCCCGCGGCCGCGCAGATGGCGGCCGAACTGCTCACCAAGTTCGGCAACGGCGAGCCGTCCGAGCACCCGACCGACGTGAACACGACGATGTATCGCCGTCCGATTCACTTCAAGGCCACCGAGGTCGCCCGCGTCGCCGGGCTCGACGTGGACGTCAACCGCATCAGCGATATCCTCACCGATGTCGGATGCCGTGTCGCTGGCGGCGGCAACGGCGAGTTCTCCGTGTCCGCGCCGACCTGGCGCCCCGATCTGAACGAGCCGTGCGACCTGGTCGAAGAGGTCGCCCGACTGGTCGGCTACGACGAGATCCCCGTCACCGTGCCTCCGGCCCCGGTCAAGGGCGCGGTCGGGCTGACCCCCGATCAGCGTCGCCAGCGCTGGGTCGCAGACACGCTTGCCGAATACGGCATGGTCGAGTCGCTGAGCTACCCGTTCGTCGGCGATGAGGACTTCAAGGCGTTCTCCTATGATCCGGCGGCCATCAAGCCGGTGAGCGTCGAGATCGCCAACCCGCTGGCCGGCGACCGCCCGTACCTGCGTCGTGATGTGCTCCCCACGCTCGCCACCACCGTGCAGCGCAACCTGCGCCGCGGCCTCGAAGACATCCGCCTGTACGAGATCGGCCACGTGTACCTGTGGGATCCGGACGCGCCCGCCATCCCGGCTCTTCCGGGAGGCGCACGCCCCAGCGATGAGCAGCTTGCCGCGCTGGATGCGGGCCTTCCCGATCAGCCGCTGCACGTCGCCGGCCTGCTGACCGGCAACGCGGTCGACTCCGGATGGCTCGGCGATCGTCGCGCCGTCGATTGGAGCGACGCCGTCGAGGCCGTTCGCCGTGTCTGCGACCGTTTGGGTGCGCGTTACGAGCTGCGGCAGCCCGCCGCGCAGGATGTGCCCGCGCAGTGGCACCCCGGCCGCGCCGCGCAGATCGTCGCGGGCGAACAGGTCGTCGGCATGGTCGGAGAGCTGCACCCGCGTGTCAACGAGGCGCTGGGACTGCCGGCGCACTCCGCGGCGTTCGAGCTGAACCTTACCGCGCTGTTCGGCACGCTTGACGGCAAGCCCGTGCAGGCGAAGCCCATCGCCACGTTCCCGCCCGTCAAGCAGGATCTCGCCTTCACCGTCGACCAGTCGGTGACCGCGGCCCAGCTTGAGGCCGTGGTCCGCGAGGCGGCCGGCGCCAACCTCGAATCCATCGAGCTGTTCGACGTGTTCACCGGCGAGCAGGTGGGAGAGGGCAAGAAGTCGCTCGCCTTCGCGGTGACCTTCCGCTCCCCGTCCAAGACACTGTCCGCGGAGGACAGCGAGGCCATTCGCAAGGCCATCGTCGACAAGGCGGAGGTCATCGGCGCGCAGCTGCGCGCCTGACCGCCGACGAAAAGGCACATGGAGGACATGCATATGACAGAGCCGCAACAACAGCCGCAATCGTCTGACGATAGTTCGGGCGAGTCCCGGCATGTTGCGGCCCAACCGCAATACGGTCAGCGCATCGAGCCCGAATATGGTGCCAGGGCGGATGAGTTTCCGCCGAATTACAACCCTTACGTATATGGAGGCCAGCCCGAGCAGCCGGCTCCGCAGGCGCAGCCGTCACCGTCTCAGCCGGCCTCCGTGTTCGGAGCCGGGCCGGCTCCCGCTCAGGGCGGTTCCGCTCCCAATGCGGCTCCGGCTCAGGATAGGCCCGACCAAGGCGGTCCCCGACGGGAGCCTCCCCGATATTTCAACGGCATCGACCTCAACGACCCGCAGCAGAACCCTATTTACGGGCATTGGGATTTCTACGCCATATTCTCGTTCATCTTCGCCCTGGTGTCCTCGTTCCCGGTGCTGCCCGCGCTGATCGGCTGCCTGGCCATCTGGCGCACCCGTCGTTTCCATACGCGAGGCCGCGGACTGGCCATCGCGGCCGTCGTCATCAACGTGCTGACCACCATCATCGTCATATGGATGACGATGCACGGCATATCGATGGACGACATGTACCAGGCCATGCTCAACATGCTGGCGCCCGGCATGGGCGGAAGCGGGTCGGGGGACCCCGTTTCGGTGTGATGGGCCGTGTGCTGCGACACGCAAGCCGATGAATGAATATATGCAATGTACTGCATAACATGTATACTCGCCGTAGTTCGTCTTCGATGAAAAGAGCGTGATATGGCGAGATATACGGTAGCTGTGGCTGGCGCCACCGGATACGCGGGTGGGGAGGCGTTGCGCATCCTTGCCGCCCACCCGGACTTCGAGGTGACCTGCGTGGCGGGCCATTCCTCGGTGGGGCAGAAACTCGGACGGCATATGCCGCATATTCCCCAGCTGGCGGATCTGACGGTGGAGGACACCACCGCCGAAGTGCTGAACGGCCATGACGTGATCATCCTGGCGCTGCCCCACGGCGCGTCTGGGGCGTTGGCCGCGCAGCTTGACCCCGGTGCCGTGGTCGTCGACTTGGGTGCGGACCATCGTCTTGAGGAGCACTCCGCGTGGGACGCGTTCTACGGAGGCGAGTTCTTCGACCATTGGACGTACGGCATGCCCGAGCTGATCACCGGCAAGAGCGCAGACGGAGAGTACACGCGTCAGCGCGACCTGCTCCCCGGCGCCAAGCGCATTGCCGGGCCGGGCTGCAACGTGACTGCGACGACGCTCGCCATGCAGCCGGCCATCGCCGAGGGACTCGTGGAACGTCGTGACCTCGTCGCCGATCTGGTGGTGGGGTATTCGGGCGCGGGCAAGAACCTCAAGCGCACGAACCTGCTCGCCGCCGAGGCGTTCGGCTCCGCCGTGCCCTACGGCGTGGGCGGCACGCATCGTCATATCCCCGAGATTTTGCAGAACTTCGCCCATGCGGCAGGTTTGGACGCCGTCCGGGCCGAGGAGTTCACGCTCGGATTCACGCCGATACTCGCGCCGATGGCGCGTGGCATCCTCGCCACGGTCAGCGCGAAGATGACCGACAAGGCGCTTTCCATGAGCGACGAGGAAATCCACGACGTGTGGGCCAGGGCATACGCCGGCCAGAAGTTCATCGTGCTGCTGGAGCCGGGCACGCTCCCGGCCACGGCGAACGTCGTCGGATCGAACGCCGCCCACGTGCAGGTGGTCACCGACCGGCACTCTGGGCGTCTCATCGCCTTCGCCGCCATCGACAACCTGAACCGCGGCACCGCGGGCCAGGCCGTGCAGTCGCTGAACGTCGCACTTGGACTTCCCGAAGACAAAGGACTTACGAAGATTGGAGTAGCACCGTGAGTGTCACATTCGCCAAAGGATTCAGCGCCGCGGGCGTCGCGGCGGGCATCTCCTCCGTCGAGGGCAAGAAGGATCTCGCCCTGGTCGTCAATCAGGGGCCGCTCGACAGCGCGGCCGGCGTGTTCACGTTCAACCGATTCTGCGCGGCGCCGGTGCAGTGGTCCCGCAAGACGGTCGCCGACGGCCATATCAAGGCGGTGATCCTCAACTCCGGTGGAGCCAACGCATGCACCGGCCAGGCGGGATACGAGCAATCGGCGGCGACGGCCAAGAAGGTCGCGGATCTCGTCGGGACGCAGCCCGACGAGATCGCCGTATGCTCCACAGGCCTGATCGGCGAGCTGCTGCCGCTGGATCATGTGCTGTCGGGAGTGGAAAGCGCGTACGCTGCCCTGTCGGACGACGACCAGGCGGGAAGCGACGCGTCCCACGCCATCATGACGACGGACACGAAGCCGAAGACCGTATCGCTGGAAGGCGACGGATACCGCATCGGCGGCATGGTCAAGGGATCGGGCATGATCGCCCCCCAGCTCGCCACGATGCTGTGCGTCATCACCACGGACGCCGCCGTCGGCGCCGGTCAGCTGCAGGCTGCGCTGAACGCCGCGGTGGACCATTCGTTCAACCGCATCGACGTGGACGGGTGCATGTCCACGAATGACACGGTGCTGCTGCTCGCATCCGGCGCGTCCGGCGTCGAGCCCGATCCGGACGAGTTCAACGCCCTGGTCGCCAAGGCATGCGCATCGCTGGCCCGGCAGATCATCGGCGACGGCGAGGGAGCGAGCCACGACGTGCGCATCACCGTCACCGGCGCCACCACGGAGAGCGCCGCCCTGGCCTGCGCCCGCGCGGTCGCGGCCTCGAACCTGCTCAAATGCGCCATTGCGGGCAACGACCCGAACTGGGGACGCATCGTATCCTCGCTGGGCACCGTGCCCGTCGAAGAGGCGCCCTACGATTCGCAGAAGGTCACCGTGGACGTCAACGGCGTGAGGATCTGCGAGAATGGGGGCGCGGGACGCGACCGCTCCGAAGTCGACATGACCCCCCGCGAGGTGCACATCGACATCGATCTCAACGCCGGTGACGAACAGGCCACGGTGTGGACCGATGACCTCACCCACGAGTACGTTCATATCAATGCCGATTACGAAAGCTAGTCTCCCGGTTCCTCCCCGGCACATGCCGGCCGGAGAAGCGGGATGCGATAGAGGAGAATATGGCTACTGAACTGAAGGGACCAGGGTTCCATTTCGACGTGCACACCGACCTGCGCGCCGACCAGAAAGCGGAGGTGCTGATCGAGGCGCTGCCGTGGCTGGAGGAGTTCGCCGGGCAGCGCATCGTGGTGAAATACGGCGGCAATGCCATGGTCGACGAGCATCTCAAGCGTTGCTTCGCCGAAGACATGGTGTTTCTGCGGCAGGTGGGCCTGCATCCGGTCGTCGTCCATGGCGGCGGCCCGCAGATCTCGCACATGCTCAAGGCATTGGGCATCAAGTCGGAGTTCAAGGGCGGCCTGCGCGTCACCACTCCGGAGGCCATGGACGTGGTGCGCATGGTGCTCACCGGCAAGGTGTCCAGGGAACTGGTCGGACTGATCAACGCGCATGGGCCGTTCGCCGTGGGACTGTCCGGTGAGGACGGCGCCCTGTTCTCCGCCATGCAGCGCAAACCCATCATCGACGGCAAGCCTACCGACATCGGGCTGGTGGGCGACGTGGTGAGCGTCGACGCCTCCGCGGTGGAGGACCTGATCTCGGCCGGCCGCATCCCCGTCGTCTCCTCGGTCGCCCCCGATGAGGACGACGCCACGGAAGTGCTGAACGTCAACGCTGATTCGGCCGCCGCCGCGCTGGCCGCGGCACTCGGCGCCAGGAAGCTGATCATCCTGACCGACGTCGACGGCCTGTACGCCGATTGGCCCGACAAGAACTCGCTGATCGGCCGCATCGGTGTGGAGAACCTGCGTGACATGCTTCCCGACCTCGAATCCGGGATGCGCCCGAAGATGGAGGCCTGCGTCCGCGCCCTCGATGGCGGCGTGCCGCAGGCGCACATCATCGACGGCCGCAAGCCGCATTCCATCCTGAATGAGATTTTCACCACCGCCGGCATCGGCACCATGGTCGTGCCCGATGATGGCATCGAAATGAGGAGTTCCTATGCCTACTAAGGAAACGCTCGGCCCCACCGACTCGCAATGGCTGGGACAGTATAGCCATGTCCACATGAACGTGTTCGGCACGCCGTTGCGCGTGATGGATCACGGCGAAGGCGTGCGCGTATGGGACGTGGACGGCAACGAATACCTTGACTTCCTCGCGGGCATCGCCGTCAATTCGCTGGGCTACGCGCACCCCGCATGGGTGAAGGCGGTGTCCGAGCAGGCCGCGAAATGCGCCCACGTGAGCAACTATTTCGCGACCGAGCCGCAGATCAGGCTCGCGTCGCGACTGATTGAGCTCGCCGGGGCCCCGGAAGGCTCCCACGTCTACTTCGGCAACTCCGGTGCCGAAGGCAATGAGGCTGCGCTGAAGCTCGCCAAGCTGTACGGTCGCACGCTGCCGGGCGCGAGCCCGAGCATCGGAGGCAAGCCGGCGCGCATCCTGGCGCTCACCCACGGATTCCACGGCCGTACCATGGGCGCTCTGTCCGCCACGTGGAAGCCCGTGATCCGCAAGCCGTTCGAGCCGCTGGTGCCGAACATCGAATTCGTGCGTGCAGGCGACCCCATCGCGATGTATGAGGCGTTCTCTGCCACCGGACTCGGCCAGTACGGCAAGGGTCCTGTGGCCGCGGTCATCCTCGAACTCATTCAGGGCGAGGCCGGCGTGCGTCCGCTGGACGTCGCATATGTGAAGAAGGTGCGGGAGTTGTGCGACATCAACCACGCCCTGCTCATCATCGACGAGGTCCAGACCGGCATCGGTCGCACAGGCTCGTGGTTCGCGTTCCAGCGCGAGGACCTGACGGGCGGCATCACTCCCGACATCGTGACGTTCGCCAAGGGCGTCGCCGGAGGATTCCCCATGGGCGGCATGATCTCATTCGGAGGCAAGCTGTCCGCGCTGTTCACGCCGGGATCCCACGGCTCCACCTTCGCGGGCAACCCCTTGGGCGCGGCGGCGGCTCTCGCCACGCTGGACACCATCGAGAACGAGCATCTGGTCGAGAACGCCGAAGAGCGCGGCGAGCAACTGCGCCAGGGCGTCATGGCATCCGGCAACCCGCTGTTCACCTCCGTGCGCGGCCGCGGTCTGCTCAACGCCATCCTCCTGTCCCACCGTTGCTCGCATGCGGCGATGAACTGGGCCCTGGAACATGGCCTGATCGTCAATGCGGTCGCACCCGACGCACTGCGCCTGGCACCGCCGCTGATCGTCTCCGAGCAGGAAATCGACGAAGCCGTGTCCATCCTCGCGAAGATCCCCGCCGACCTGCCCAACGACTGACCCCCACGACGATTACGGGACGGGCCGCGACAACCAGCCCGCCCCGCACGCCAAAGCCGATACAACATCCGCACCCATCCCGAACCACAGAAGGAGCACCTCATGGCCGGTCAACTTCGCCATATGCTGCGTGACGACGACATCAACCATGCCGAACAGAAGCAGATTCTGGAACTCGGCATGAAATTCCGCGAGAACCGCTTCTACCGTCAGCCGTTCGCCGGCCCCCAGGCCGTCGCCGTGCTGTTCGACAAGCCCTCCACCCGCACCCGTTCCAGCTTCTCCATCGGCGTGGCGGAACTCGGCGGGTATCCGCTGGTCATCGACAAGTCCGGTTCCCAGCTGGGCCGCGGCGAGCCGGTCGCCGACACTGCGCGAGTGCTCACCAGCATGGCCTACAGCATCGTCTGGCGCACGTTCGGTCAGGGCCGCGTCGAAGAGATGGCGAAATACGCCACCTGCCCGGTCGTCAACGCGCTGACCGACCGGTTCCACCCCTGTCAGGTGCTCGCCGACCTGCTCACCATCGCGCAGCACCGTGGCGGTGTGGATGCTTTGCCGGGCAAGACCATCGCCTATCTCGGCGATTCGGCCAACAACATGGCCAACTCGTATCTGCTGGGCGGCGCCACCGCAGGCATGAACGTCCGCGTCGCCGGTCCGTTCGGGTATCTTCCCGATCCCGCCATCGTCGCCGACGCGGAGCGGATCGCCGCCGAGAACGGCGGCTCCATCCTGGTCACCACCGATCCGCGGGAGGCGGCCGCCGACGCCGACTGCATCTTCACCGACACGTGGGTGTCGATGGGAGAGGAAGCCGAGTACGCCATCCGCTCCAAGCCGTTCTGGGATTATCAGGTGAACGACGAGCTCATGGCTCTGGCCAAGCCCGACGCGCTGTTCCAGCACTGCCTGCCGGCATACCGCGGCAAGGAGGTCACCGCGTCGGTGATCGACGGCCCGCAGTCCGTGGTGTGGGATGAGGCCGAGAACCGTCTGCACGCGCAGAAGGCGCTGTTGACCTGGTTGATCGGGCAGCAGCGGGGCGACGAATCGCTGCTGGCCTAATGCTCGATGCCGTAGTATGCGGGTGGCTTGCAGGGTGCGCAGACGTTCGGCAAGCCACCGGAAAGGGCATAAATGAGTGAATCGACACCTCCCGTGCAGCGGCCGGCTACACGTGCCGCGCGATTGAGCGCCATCGAACAGGTGCTGCTCAAGCACATCGTCACGTCCCAGTCGCAACTGTCGGATCTGCTCTCCCAGGAGGGCATCGAGGTGACGCAGGCGACGCTCAGCCGAGATCTGGACGAGATCAACGCGATGAAGACGCGACTGTCCAACGGCAGCATCGCCTATACGATCGGCGACCGTCCGCTCAGGGAGTCGGTCGGCAGCGGCATCGGGTCCAAGGCCGAGCAGCAGATGTCCCGCGTGCTCAGCGGCTTGGTCACATCGGTCGCGTCGGCCAAGAACCTGGTCGTCATCCACACGCCTTCGGGCGCGGCCCAGTATGTGGCGAGCGTCATCGACAAGCAGCCCATCGACGGCGTGCTCGGCACCATCGCGGGCGATGACACGGTGATGGTGATATGTGCCGAGGACGACATCGCCTTCGAGCGCTCGCAGTGGCTGCTGACGCTCGCGTCGAAGAACTGAATCGCTCGGGAAGGGGCTCGTTTCAGTATTCGCCACACCGATTGCATAAATATACAGACATTCGTATATACTTGCAGTAGTTTGTTTTTGTAGAAAGGCATCCCATGGCAGACAACAACCGAATCGTACTCGCATATTCCGGTGGCCTTGACACCTCCGTGGCCATCCCGTACCTCAAGGATCGTACCGGCAAGGACGTCGTCGCGGTGTCCCTCGATGTCGGCCAGGGCGGCGAAAGCCTGGAGACCATCAAGAACCGTGCGCTCGCCTGCGGTGCCGTCGAGGCGTATGTGGTCGACGCCCGCAACGAGTTCGCCAACGAGTACTGCATGAAGGCCCTGAAGGCCAACGCCATGTACGAGGGCGTGTACCCGCTGGTCTCCGCCATCTCCCGTCCGCTGATCTCCAAGCACCTCGTGCGCGCCGCCCACCAGTTCGGCGCCGACACCATCTCCCACGGCTGCACCGGCAAGGGTAACGACCAGGTGCGTTTCGAGGTTTCCATCTCGTCCATCGACCCGACCCTGAGGGCAATCAGCCCGATTCGCGACCTGTCGCTGACCCGTGACGTCGAGATCGCGTTCGCCAAGGAACACAAGCTGCCGATTACCCAGACCGAGAAGTCCCCGTACTCCATCGACCAGAACGTGTGGGGCCGCGCCATCGAGACCGGCTTCCTTGAGGATCCGTGGAACGGCCCGACCAAGGATTGCTACTCCTACACCGACGACCCGGCGTTCCCGCCCGTCGAGGACGAAGTGGTCATCGAGTTCAAGGAAGGCATTCCCGTCAAGATCGACGGCCGCGACGTCACCCCGCTGCAGGCCATCGAGGAGATGAACCGCCGCGCCGGCGCCCAGGGCATCGGCCGTATCGACCTGATCGAGGATCGTCTGGTCGGCATCAAGTCCCGCGAGCTGTACGAGGCCCCGGGCGCCGTGGCTCTGATTACCGCACACCAGGAGCTGGAGAACTGCTGCCTGGAGCGCGAACAGCACCGCATCAAGCGTGACATCGACAAGCGCTGGGGTGAGCTGGTGTACGATGCGCAGTGGTTCAGCCCCGCCACCCAGTCGCTCAACGCCTTCATCGAGGACACCCAGAAGTACGTCTCCGGCGAGATTCGCATGGTGCTGCACGGCGGTCGCGCCGTCGTCACCGGCCGTCGCTCCGACAGCTCGCTGTACGACTACAACCTCGCCACCTACGACTCCGGCGACAGCTTCGACCAGAAGTCCTCCAACGGCTTCATCGACATCTACGGCCTGCCGTCCCGCGTGGCCGCCGCCCGCGACGTCAAGTTCGGCAACGGCATCGAGGTGCCGAAGAACACCGTCGAGTAATATCGTCGAACGGCTCCCGCTGATTTGCAAGGCTCTTTTGCGCATATGCGCAGGGGAGCCTTTTGCCTTACTTGAGGACAACTGACATGACAGGGGTGCACCCGCTTGGGAACAGCGTAAGTTGGGCGATGTGACGGATTCCTTTTCCGGAGGGACCCCTGACGGGAGCCATGCCTCTTATTATGGAGGTTCGATTCCGTTCATCCGGTCCGCTGAGATTAACTCAGACAAGACAGAATTGTTCTTGACCGAGAAAGGCCTAGATAATTCTTCAGCAAAGATTGTTGAACGTGGCACCGTGCTGTATGCACTATATGGAGCAACCAGTGGGGAAGTAGGAATCGCTGCAATAAAAGGCGCGATCAATCAGGCGATTCTCGCTCTCTCCCCTCATACGGGGAATGATCCTCTTTTCCTTGCAAGCTGGCTGCGTCGCGAAAAAGCCCGAATTGTTGATACATATCTTCAAGGAGGTCAAGGTAATCTGTCGGGGCCTATCGTAAAAGAATTGTCTTTTGCATTGCCTCAGCAGAAAGAGCAGCAGGTTATCGGCTCATTCTTCTCCCACCTCGATTCCCTCATCACCCTTCATCAGCGTAAGCGGCAGTGGTTGAAATGGTTAGATGAGGGTGGAGAGGGCACGCATCACGATATCGACATCCTTGTTTTCAAGTTCGCGGATGACATGAAGATAAGTGTCCTGTGTGGTGTTCATGCTTGCATGACCAAGTCGCTTGGACACACTGGCAATCGATACGCCGGCAAACAACAACAGCGAGGCATGGGTGTGCCTTAACCCATGAATCGAAATCACGGGAACGTTGGCCCGTTCGCAATGCCTGGCGAGGATGTTATTCGCGGTGGAGTTATACACCTTGCCATTCACGAAAATGGGGTCGCCCGCAGGCAAATCTTTCAGGAGCGTTGAGAGCTGCATGATAAGCTGCCAATCGAGCTGCACCTTTCGTACGGAGGATGCGTTCTTGGTGGGGACGAATCCTCCGCCGTTCTTGTAATCCCATGTTTTACTGACCGAAAGGGTCTGATGCACGAAATCAAAGTCATCGGGTGTGAGTCCCAAAGCTTCCGAGAACCGTAACCCGGTTTTCGCCACCAACAGTATCAGCCAATCCCAGCTTGGTCCCTTGCCGAGTTCGAGATCCGCAAGGACCGCATGAAGCTCGAACTGATTGAGATACTTCGTTTTCTTTGAGCATGGCGGCTTGCCCTTGATGATTGCCTTACGAGTCGGGTCGCGCTGAATCAGCCCTTCGTCGACCGCGTCAAGAATGGCTCCTTTCAATTGATGATGGAAATCCATCGTCGTCTGGCGCTCGTGATGTTCGGCGTAGCCGTTGATGAGCTTCTGATAGTTCACGCGATCCATGTCGGCGAGTTTGAGATCGGGAATCAGCCGGCCCAACCATGCCTGCGTGAGCCGGTATTTTTTCATGGTCACTTCACGAATTGCACCTTCCTTGTATACGCTGATCCATTGCTCGTAGTAATCGCAGAACAACGTTTCGGCGTTGGTGTTGCCTTCGGTCATACGGTCTTCTCTTTTCTGGTTGATATGCGCTTACGCCGATGCCGGATATATCACCAGCTAACCATATGAATGAGCGCACGCGGATGATGCGGCTTTCGCGCTTACGCTGATGAAGGGTGATGAGGGAGTCGAGACGGGAAAAGAAAGTGCCAATTCGGCGTTGCTCGGCAACATCACACGGAAATCCAACTCGCAAATCATGTACGTCATTTCGGTTAAGAGTGGGTACGCCACTGCCCGATCCAAAACGTTCAAGACCTATTGAAGCATAAAGCCAGTAGATAAATCTTGGCTCATTGCCGTTGAATGAAGTGACCCATAAGCTGGTGTTGTGTGGCCAGAAGTTTTGCTCGATATAATGAAGACTGCCAATAGTCCCGGAACGACCCGTAACAACACCCGGGCCCTTAACCATATATCTTGAGTGCCATCCGCCTATCCCATTCGACATCACGACGGGATAAGGACCGGGTGTCATTTGGTTGACTGGTAAGTCAAAACCACGCTGTAGCGGGGCAACCTCGCCCAACTTACGCTGTTCCCAAGTGGGTATATAATTAATGCATTTATACTGCGGTTTGAAAGCGTGGGATGCGATGACGTACTCCGATTTGATTGAACATGAGGCTGGTGAAACAGAGATACGCTCATATCTAGTAGACGGTGACGTGGTGCCAGTTACCATGCGCATTCCCGCTAACCTGCGGGATTCCGCCAAAGAAGCCGCGTCTCTGAGAGGAATGAGCTTCTCGGCGTTCGTAAGGACATGCATGATCAATGAGTTGGCGAAGGGCGGCAAGTAATTGATTGCGCTCACCGCCATGACCATACAAATAATTGACAACAATCCGGATGGCATCCGTATTTGCCGGGTGGACGGGGAATCGCTTGTCACTGTCGTGGTGCCCAGAGACATGTTGGGCGAGGCGAAGTGTCTTCCCGATCTGCCAGACCGCGGTGTGTATTACCTGCTTGATGAGGATCATGGTGTGCTGAGTCGTGTGTACGCGGGGCAAACCACGAGGGGACTTGTCAGACTTGATGCGCACAAAACCAAAAAGGAGTTCTGGAACAAAGCCATCATGTTCCTCGATAACGATGTCAATATCGACCGTGATGTTCTGGACTCGCTTGAGGCGAAGGCCATCGATTACGTGCGTGAACACGGCTCATATGAGACCGATAACGGGAATACTCCCGCTCCTCGCATGAACCCATACAAAGAGCAGCGGGTGGAGGACCTGCACGGCAGCATTCTTTTCCGCATGCGCGTGCTCGGATATGATCTCGACCGCAAGGAGACAACGCCGGTTGCAGTGAATACCGTGTTCCACACCAAGAAGAATGGCGTGCGTGCGACTGGACGATACAACCGGGATACCGGCCGTTTCACGGTTCTTTCGGGCTCCGAGGTGGACCTTGGTCATGCGGTGATCAAAAATCAAGGAGCCGTGGCAGCTCGACGGCAGCTTTTCGCCGCGCAGACAGGCAAAGTGATTCTTGCGGACGATGTCGAGCTGTCCAGTCCCTCCTCCGCCGCTGTATTCGTTCTCGGCGGCAGCCAAAACGGGTGGATCGAATGGGTCAATGAGCAGGGGCAGACCCTTGATTATGTGTACAGAAGCAAGGAGCATATGAATGAATAAGCAGCAGCTCGCCGCCAAGATCTGGGAGTCGGCCAACAAAATGCGCTCGAAGATCGAAGCCAACGAATACAAGGATTACATCCTCGGCTTCATCTTCTACAAGTTCCTTTCCGAGACCGAAGTCACTCGTCTGCATGCTGATGGCATGGGGGACGAAGACCTCGAAGAATTGCGGGAGGATGATACCGAGACCGCGCAGTACGTGCGCGATCTGTGCGGCTACTTCATCTCCTATGATAACCTGTTCTCCACATGGGTGGCGAAGAAGGGGGATTTCGCCATCGCCGATGTGCGCGACGCGCTTTCTGCGTTCGACCGCAACATCGACCCTGCCCGCAAGCGCGTGTTCGCGGGCATCTTCGACACCTTGCAGACCGGCCTGTCCAAACTCGGCACCGATGAGAAAAGCCGCAGCAAGGCCGCACGTGACCTCATCTACCTCATCAAGGACATTCCGATGGACAGCCGGCAGGACTACGACACCCTCGGCTTCATCTATGAATACCTGATCAGCAATTTCGCCTCCAACGCGGGCAAGAAGGCCGGCGAGTTCTACACGCCGAGCGAGGTCTCACAGCTCATGAGCGAAATCGTGGCCTGGCATCTCGCCGGCCGTGAGGAAATCAACATCTATGACCCCACAAGCGGTTCGGGCTCGTTGCTCATCCACATCGGCCAGGCGGTGGCCCGTCGCAACGGCAACCCGAATGACATCAGGTATTACGCGCAGGAACTCAAGGAGAACACCTACAACCTCACGCGCATGAACCTTGTCATGCGCGGCATCCTGCCGGACAACATCGTGGCCCGTAACGGAGACACACTGAAAAGCGACTGGCCGTGGTTCGACACCGACGAGACCAAGGATGAGACCTATGAGCCGCTGTTCGTGGACGCTGTGGTCTCGAATCCTCCCTACTCCCAGAATTGGGAACCGCCGGAGGCCGGCGAGGATATCCGCTTCGAATACGGCATCGCGCCCAAGTCCAAGGCGGACTACGCCTTCCTGCTGCATGACCTCTACCATCTGCGCGACGACGGCATCATGACCATCGTATTGCCACATGGCGTGCTGTTCCGTGGTGGTGAGGAAGGCACTATTCGCCGGAACCTGGTGGAGAACCACCACATTCAGGCCATCATCGGCTTGCCCGCGAACATCTTCTTCGGCACCGGCATCCCCACCATCGTGATGGTGCTGCGCAAACATCGCGACGACGATCATGTGCTCATCGTGGACGCTTCCAAATACTTCACCAAGGAAGGCAAGAACAACAAGCTGCGTGCGAGCGATATCAAACGCATCGTGGATGCGGTGACAGGGAATCGTGACGTTGATAAGTTCAGCCGCTTGGTGGGTATTGATGAGATTCGGCAGAACGACTATAACCTCAATATTCCTCGCTACGTGGATTCCTCCGACAATGCCGAGAGCTGGGATGTGTATTCCACTATGTTCGGCGGCATTCCTAAGCGGGACATCGATGCACTCAGCAAATATTGGAACGTGTTCCCCGGACTGCGCCGGTGCCTTTTCGCGGAGGAGAACGGCCATTCGGCCAAGCTCGCCGTGCAAGACGTTCGTGAGGCGGTGAATGCCGACTCAGATGTGAAGGCATATATCCAGCGTTATCGTGAGGCGTTCATCGATTATCCGGCTTATATGCGCGGTGAATTGGTGGGTAATGCCGCCAATGTGAGCATTGCCGCCGAAGAGGAGACTCTGGCAAATGATCTGCTGCGTCGTTTGGCTGGTATCCCTCTCGTAGACGCCTATGCGGCGTATCAGGTGCTTGACGATAGTTGGCAAAAGACTATCTCCATCGACCTTGAAACCATACAGGCCGAGGGACATGACGCCGTTCGCAAAGTCGATGCCAATATGGTCGTCAAGAAGAAAGGCGGTAAGGATGTCGAAGTGCCGGACGGCTGGGTCGGGCATATTCTGCCGTTCGATCTCGTACAGGGGAAATTTCTTACCTCTGATCTTGCGGAAATTGCCACATTTGAATCTCGGCTGAGTGAGATTGGCGGCGAAATCGCTGACATTCTTGAAAATCTGGATGAGGATGACAAGAGTTCGACTGATGCCGTCAGCGAGGATGGAGATTCTTTCGTTGCCGCTGAATTGAAGAAAGCAGTGAAATCGATTGGGAAGAATCCCGAGACTGACTTTGACCGTGCTCTTGTGAGTGCACAGCGGTTGTTTGATGAAGAGCGTGAAGTCAAAAAGAACGTTAAGAATCTCCGTTCAGCGCTTGATGAAAAGACCCGGACCGTTATTGAAGGACTGAGCGATGAACATGCTGATGACTTGCTTGCTGCCAAGTGGGTGGAACCATTGCAGCGCAAGCTTGAGGAGCTCCCTCAGACGGCTGTTGATGAGTTGATTGCAGCGGTGAATGCGCTGAACGACAAGTATTCGACCACATACTCTGATGTGTGCGAACAGATCGAACAGGCTGAGGCAGAACTTGGCAATATGCTTGGTCAACTAACCGGCAATGAGTTCGATATGGCCGGTATTGCCGAGCTGAAGACCCTGTTGGGAGGTGAATGATGGCTGAACAGGCGAAAGTTCCCGAAATTCGCTTTGCTGGTTTTACTGACCCTTGGGAACAGCGTAAGTTGGGCAACTGTGGGACAACCTATAGCGGTCTGAGCGGTAAAACCAAAGAGGATTTCGGTCATGGCAACGCCAGGTTCGTTCCGTATACCAATGTCTTCGACAATCCCCTGGCGGACACAGAGCGACTCGAGGCAGTCGAAATAGATTCGAGCCAGAATAAAGTTGCGTACGGTGACGTGTTCTTCACTGTGTCTTCTGAAACGCCGAATGAAGTTGGTATGTCCTCCGTTTGGCTCTCTGACCAGGATGATGTTTACCTCAACAGCTTCTGTTTTGGATACAGACAAGATTCAACGTTCGACCCGCATTACCTAGCCTACATGCTCAGGTCGAGTTCGATTCGTTCCGATCTCACTCTGCTGGCTCAGGGAATCTCTAGATTCAACATATCCAAGAACAAGGTGATGGAGTTGAGCGTTGCTGTTCCGTCTGCGGCAGAGCAGAAGCAAATTGGTCAATACTTCGCACGCCTTGACGACCTCATCACCCTTCATCAGCGTAAGTTGGAATTGCTGCAGAATATCAAGAAATCCTTGCTTGACAAGATGTTTGTGTGAGGGGAGGTGGAGCAATGGAGACCTTCGATATCGTAAAGCTCGCCTCATATCGCGAGAATAACCGGATTGAGGCGAAGTCCGCGAAGGGCGGCCTCCCGCGCAGCATATGGGAGACCTACTCCGCCTTTGCCAACACCTACGGCGGCGTCATCCTGCTCGGCGTCAAGGAGCGGGAAGACGGTACCTTCGAACCGATTGAACTTACACCAACTGAAGCGGAACATCTTCGCCAGGACTTTTGGAACACGGTCAGCAACCGGTCCAAGGTAAGCGCCGTGCTGCCCATCGAATCGGAAGTCGAAGTGCTCGAAGCAGATGGTGGGATGGTGCTGGCTATTCACGTTCCGCGCGCTCCGCGTGACGAACGCCCCGTGTATATCAATAATGATCTCTTCGGGGGAACCTACCGTCGGCGTGGTGAGGGCGACTACCGTTGCACGCGGCAGGAGATCTCAGCAATGCTCCGGGATCAGGGAGCTGAGACGATGGATTCCAAAGTACTGGATGATCTCACTGTTGCCGATTTCAATGCGGATACGGTACGGGCGTATCGCACCCGCTTCCGCGCAGCGCGACAAGGCAGCTCCTGGACCGATCTCGATGACGAGCGTTTCCTGCGTGCCATTGGCGCAGCAATGGTGAGCCGTGAGGATGGCAGGCTTCATCCCACGTTCGGCGGCCTGCTTATGTTCGGCAACGACTATGACATCGTGCGCGAATGTCCGCATTATTTCCTTGATTATCAGGAGACTCTAGATCCGACGATTCGTTGGACTGATCGTGTCCATTCCGGCGATGGCATGTGGTCAGGCAACCTCTTTGATTTCTTTTTCCGCGTGAATCTCAAACTTGCCGAGTCTCTGAAGACCCCTTTCAAACTTAATGGCATCTTCCGCGTTGATGACACTCCCATGCATAAGGCAATTCGCGAGGCATTGGCCAACTGTTTGTTCAACGCTGATTACTATGGCGTGCGTGGTGTGGTGGTCAGACGCGCACCCGATAGATTGGTGTTCGAAAATCCGGGCGATATCCGAACAGGCGTTGAGCAGATGCGCCTCGGCGGGGTGTCCGATCCGCGCAACGGTCTTGTCATGAAGATGTTCAGCCTCATCGATGTGGGCGAGCGAGCTGGTACGGGTGTCCCCGATGTGTTCGCCACATGGGCGAATGCAGGACTTCCTGAACCACGGATCGAAGAGAACTTCGGAGAAGCTGATCGCACGATACTCACGCTCATGTTGGAGGCGGATGCCAAGCCTGATAACAATGAGCAGATATCTGACGATCATGAGCAGATAAATAGTTCGAATGAGCAGATATCTGACAATAATGAGCAGTTAAATGGTTCGAATGAGCGGATAACCGAGAGACAGCGAGTCATTCTTCATTTTGTAGAGAAGAGCCCCAGCGCGACATACGATGATATGGCGCGTGCTGCGGGAGTCTCATCAGCGACTGTGCGAAGGGATGCTGAAATACTCATTGGGTGTGGATTGCTTAAGCGCGTCGGCTCGCGAAAGGCAGGACACTGGGAAGTTCGGGGAGAGAAGAATCATGATATTCGATAGCGAATCGGTGTTTGAGGAAAACGTCATCACCGTGCTTAAGCAGCATGGATGGAAGGACGGTGTCCTGCGCTATCCAACTGAGCGGGATCTGCTCGACAATTGGAAAGACATACTGTACCGCAACAACAACGACATAGACAGGCTTGGCAAATACCCGCTGACGGACGGGGAAATGGCACAGATAATCGAGCAGATCGAGACCCTGTGAACGCCGCTCGCGCTCAATTCGTTCGTCAACGGGCGTACCGTGTCTATCACGCGTGACAACAAAGAAGATGTGGCGCATTTCGGCAAGGAAGTCAGTCTCTACATCTACGACCGCAAGGAAATCGCGGGCGGCAAAAGCACCTACCAGATTGCTCAGCAACCGGTCTATCCGGCCAAGAACACGATGCTGAACTCGCGGCGCGGCGACCTCGTGCTCCTCATCAATGGCATGCCATTGATCCATATCGAGCTCAAGAAAAGTGGCATACCCGTCAGCCAAGCGACCAATCAGATCGAAAAATACGCGCACGAAGGCGTGTTCACCGGCCTGTTCCGTCTCGTGCAGATCTTCGTGGCCATGACCCCCGACGACGCCGTCTACTTCGCCAATCCCGGCGCGGACAAATTCAATCCAAGCTATTACTTCCATTGGGCGGATTACAACAACGAGCCTATCTGTGGCGGGCAACACCCAGGCAAAGACGAATGGAAGCTGTTCATCGGAGGCACTTCCGGCACCGCCGGCCTGCTGTCCATTCCCATGGCGCATCAGCTCATCGGTTTCTACACCATCGCCGACTCGGCGGATGGGTGCCTCAAAGTGCTGCGCAGCTACCAGTATCTCGCGGCAAACGCCATCTCCGATGTGGTGAGGAAATGTGATTGGGAACAGCGGCCAGTTACCCCAGGACGACCTGGCGGCTATGTGTGGCACACCACCGGTTCAGGCAAGACCATGACCAGCTTCAAATCGGCTCAGCTCATTGCTGACTCGCATGACGCTGACAAGGTCGTGTTCCTCATGGACCGAATCGAACTGGGCACCCAATCATTGAAGGAATACCGCAGCTTCGCCGATAGCGAGACGGAAGTGCAGGGCACGGAGAACACCGGCGTATTGCGGGATAAACTCAACAGCACCGATGTCAATGACACTCTGATTGTCACCTCTATCCAGAAGATGAGCAACGTGAAAGCAGGGGAGCGGGGCGTCACCCAGACATGGCTGGATCAACTTGCTGCACGACGCATCGTCTTCATCGTGGACGAATGCCATCGCTCCACCTTCGGCGGCATGTTGCAAGTCATCCGCCGCTCCTTCCCCAACGCGCTGTTCTTCGGATTCACCGGTACGCCCATTCTGGACGAAAACCAGAAGAAGAACTCCACCACCGCCATGGTGTTCGGCCGTTGCCTGCACCGATACAGCATCGCCGACGGCATCCGTGACCATAATGTGCTCGGATTCGATCCGTACATGGTGACCACGTACAAAGATTCCGATGTTAGACGTGTGGTAGCTCTTGACAAGGCGAAAGCCGAGAGTACGGAAGATGCACTTGCTGACCCCATTAAAGCTAAGGTGTTTCAGCATTACATGGATAAATCCGAGGTCCCTATGGGGCCGATGGTCGATGGCGCTGGAAACCGTATCAGTGGCATCGAGGATTTCCTTGGACGAGACCAATATGGCATCGACTCCCCGCATCCGAACATGGTGGTCTCGGACATTCTCGAACAGTTCCCGGTGCTCAGCCATGCGGGCAAATTCCATGCGATGCTCGCCACTAGCTCCATCCCTGAAGCTGTCAACTATTATCACTTGTTCAAGCAGCAAGCACCTAAGTTGCATGTAACGGCGTTGTTCGACCCCAATATCGACAACAACGAAGGGGCAACGGACAAAGAAGATGCGCTGACTGAAATCATCACCGATTACAACGAGGCGTTCGGCAAAGAATTCATCATCCCCACATGGCCGGCGATGAAGAAAGATATTTCGTCGCGACTATCGCATAAGAGTCCGTACGGCGGCATAGCAACAAACCGCAGTCAGCAGCTCGATTTGCTCATCGTCGTGGACCAGATGCTCACCGGTTTCGACTCTAAATGGGTGAACACGCTGTACCTTGACAAGATTATCGACTATGAAAGCATCATCCAGGCGTTCAGCCGCACGAACCGCCTGTTCGGGCCGGACAAGCCGTTCGGAGTCATCCGCTACTACCGCAAGCCGCACACCATGTACGGCTTCATCGAAGCGGCGGTGAAACTGTATTCGGGCGATCGGCCGCTTGACCTGTTCGTGCAGAAACTGCCCGCGAACGTGAAATCCATGGATACACGGTACTTGGAGATTCTCGACGTGTTTACGGATAACGGGGAATCGGACCTCATGCAGCTGCCGGAATCGGTGGAGGCCAGACGCAAGTTCGCCAAGGAGTTCGTAGAGCTAAATCGTTACCTTGAAGCGGCGAAAGTGCAGGGTTTCGACTGGAACACCACGGAATACAAGGTCGATGGCACGGATGCCGACGATGCGGATGAGAACGATGGCGGGAACGGCGAACCTGATATCGTGCGTCCCCAAATTGACGAACGCGCATATCTGATTCTCGCCCAGCGGTATAAGGAGCTGTTCGATGATGACAGCTGCGCCGGAGAACCGGACGATGACGGGAGACGTGACCCCGAAGCGCCTTATGAGCTGGAAGGGTATCTCACCGAAATCGACACCGGACTGATCGACACCGACTACATGAATGCCAACTTCGTCAAATGGCTCAAGGCACTCAAGGAGGACAGTCCGGAGTTGGCGGAGATGTCCGCACAGCTGCACCGATCCTTCGCTGCGCTTTCGAGGGACGAACAACGACTTGCTGAGCTGTTCCTGCATGATGTGGAGCGTGGCGATGTGGAAGTCGAGGAAGGCGTGACGCTGCGGGACTACATCACGCGCTATGCCAAACGAGAGAAAGATGAGCAGATCGACAAGCTCGTGGATCATCTCGGCGTTGACAGGTCGTTGCTTGAAGAACTCACCGTCAGATATATTAATGAGAAAAGTCTGAACGCATTCGGCCGATTCGACGCCCTGCGTGACACCATCGACGTGCCACGGGCGAAATCGTTCTTCGAGCGATGCATGAATGTGACGCTGCCGAATTTCAAAGTGAAAGTACAGGCGTCGAAACTGTTGAAACAGTTCGTGCTCGAAGGCGGGTTCGACATCGACGAGGAGGTCTCGCACTGGCGATTCGCCCTCTGACGGTTTTGTAACACTGTACGGTGCCATTCCTGCTGGCGCTTGTGTATGTCTGGCCGCTCGACCGGAGAGCCGCCACGGGAATGTATCACAACGCTGATAGTCTGGCAGACAGTCGAAACCGCACGAATATGCCCATTCTCCAAGGAGTATCGCATGGCTGAAAACACCGAATACCTCGCCCTGTGGGGCGGCCGCTTCACTTCCGGACCGTCGCCCGAGCTGGCCCGTCTGTCGAAATCCACGCAGTTCGACTGGCGACTCGCCGATGACGACATCGCCGGTTCCCGCGCCCACGCGCGCGCCCTCGGCCGTGCAGGCCTGCTGACCGCCGATGAGCTCAGCCGCATGGAAGCCTCGCTTGACGAGCTGCAGCGCCGCGTCGACTCCGGTGCGTTTGCGCCCATCGAAGGCGACGAGGACGAGGCCACCGCGCTGGAGCGCGGCCTGCTGGAGATCGCAGGCGACGAGCTCGGCGGCAAACTGCGCGCCGGCCGTTCCCGCAACGATCAGATCGCCTGCCTGATCCGCATGTGGCTGCGCCGCCACTCCCGCGTCATCGCAGGTCAGCTGCTTTCCCTCGCATCCGCGCTGATCGACCAGTCGGTCAAGGCCGGCGGCACCGTCATGCCGGGCCGCACCCACATGCAGCACGCCCAGCCCGTGCTGCTCGCGCATCAGCTCATGGCACACGTGTGGCCGCTGCTGCGTGACGTGCAGCGACTCGTGGATTGGGACAAGCGCATCGACGCCAGCCCGTACGGCTCCGGGGCGCTCGCCGGCAACACGCTCGGACTGGAGCCGGTCGCGGTCGCCCGAGAACTCGGTTTCGGCAAGGTCACCGAGAACTCCATCGACGGCACCGCCTCGCGCGACCTGGTGGCCGAATTCGCGTTCGTCGCCGCCATGGCCGGCGTCGACATCTCGCGTCTGAGCGAGGAGATCATCATCTGGAACACCCAGGAATTCGCGTTCGTGCGTCTCGATGACGCCTACTCCACCGGCTCCTCGATCATGCCGCAGAAGAAGAACCCCGACATCGCCGAGCTCGCCCGCGGCAAGTCCGGCCGTCTCATCGGCGACCTGACAGGCCTGCTCGCCACGCTCAAGGGCCTGCCCACCGCGTACGCCCGCGACCTGCAGGAAGACAAGGAGGCGGTCTTCGACCAGGTCGATACGCTGGAGGTGCTGCTGCCCGCCTTCACCGGTATGATCGCCACCATGAGCTTCGACCACGACCGTCTTGAAGCCGAAGCGCCGACCGGATTCGCGCTCGCCACGGACATCGCCGAATGGCTCGTCAAGAATGGTGTGCCGTTCCGTCACGCGCATGAGCTTTCCGGTGCATGCGTCAAGCTCGCCGAAGGCCGCGGCCAGGAGCTGTGGGATCTCACGGATGACGATTTCATCGGGATCTTCCGTGACTTCCTGCCCGCCGACAAGGCCCCGCAGGTGCGCGAGGTGCTGTCCACCGAAGGCTCCGTGTCCGCCCGCAACGGCAAGGGCGGCACGTCGCCGGCCCGTGTACGTGAGCAGATCGCCTGCGCCAAGACCACCGTCGACGCGCTGCGCGTGTTCGCCAACTCCGTGAGCGATGGTCCGGCCTACAAGTCCCCGAAGTCCCTGCGCTCCGTCACCGACTGACCGCCTTCACATCCCCGCCCGCCAGCGCGCGCGGGTTCATCCTGAAGGATGAACCCGCGTGACAGGAGTCTGACCTAGAATCATGACTGGAAGAGACACAGACATACGGAAGACGGATTCGGGCGAAGGGAAACGGTGTGCTGACGCGCAATCAGATTCGGTCGTTGGTCAACGAGCATGGGCACGACATCATCGTCCATGATCATATGCAGCATATCGAGCGCGGATGCTACCAGCATGGAGCGGTGACGACATTCGCGCATTCTATCCGCGTGGCGTGCCTCGCCGTGTGGATGGCCGACCGCCTGCATCTGTGGGACAAGGTCGATCTGCATTCGCTGGTCCGCGCGGCTCTGCTGCACGATTACTTCCTGTATGACTGGCATGACTGGGATGACGGCGCCCATAGGCTGCACGGGTTCACGCACGGGCAGGCTGCACTGCGCAACGCGGTGCGTGACTTCCGCCTCAACGCGATCGAACGTGACAGCATCGCATGCCACATGTTCCCCATGACGCTCAAGCCGCCGAGCTACATCGAAGGCTATCTGGTCACCATGGCCGACAAGATCAGTGCCACACGGGAGACCTTCTCCCTGGAGCGGTTCTCCAAGCCGCAACTGGAGTCCGGTAAACCCCTCGCCGCAATCGAAAGCGGAGCATCCGCAGCGTCCGCGCACGACGGGCGGCACAAGCCCTCGCGGAGCCGGGAGGTGCTGGCCTGATGCTGTTCGTGGAAAAAATGTTCCTGTGGTTCCTGCTCTACAGCTTCTGCGGATGGGTGTACGAGTCCATTCTCGTGTCCATCCTGGAGCGCCGGCCAGTCAACCGCGGATTCCTCAACGGACCGTTGTGCCCGATTTACGGTGCGGGCGCGGTCGGCGCCGTCGTGGTACTGGGGCAGGTGCACAATCCCCTGGTGGTGTTCCTGCTTTCGATGGTCGGTGCCAGCATACTGGAATACGTCACATCCTGGGTCATGGAGGCGCTGTTTCATGCCCGCTGGTGGGACTACTCCGACTACAAATTCAATCTTAACGGGCGCATCTGCCTGCTGGGGGCGTTCGTGTTCGGCGTGGGCGGCGTGCTCATCACGTCGGTGATCCAGCCACAGGTTGCAGGTGTCACCGACCGGCTGCCGCTGCCCGCCATCCACTGGCTGTGTGGGGTGCTGTTCGTGCTCACGCTGATCGACCTCGTCGTCACGGTGTGCGGCATCATGCATTTCGAGAACAGTCTCGACAATCTCATGGTCGCCATGACGCATTACGGAGACGCCATGAAGGTCGCCGTCAGCGATGCCACCGGCAAGATGAGCGAATCGTGGAAATCCGGCAAGGAGATGTCGTTCGACTTCATGATGCGGGTCAGGGACGCGGCGATGTCCATCTTCAACCGTCAGCAGCGTCGAATGATCGCCTCGTTCCCGAAACTGCGCACCGAACGCAACAACGATGTGCTGGAGCAGCTGCGCCGGATTCTCGAAAGACTGTACCGTCACTGACGGCCGGATTCAAGCGGCGAACCGGGGAGCATTCCCCGACGTTTCGCGGGCAGCCGTCCTGGCGCATGCTGTCGATATGTTCTGCGAGACTGATAGATGCACAATGCCCAGAATTTGATAGGGAGTACCAATATCCATGGTTCACGTCATCGATTTCAAAGAGGCCGGATTCGATTCCGTCCTTGAAGAACTGGAATGGCGCGGGTTGATTTCCCAGTCCACCGACAGGAAACAACTCGCCGAAGCGTTGAACGGGGAGCCGGTCACCTATTATTGCGGCTTCGACCCGACCGCGGCGTCGCTGCATATCGGCAATCTCGTGCAGCTGATCAACATGCGTCACCTTCAGGCCGCCGGGCATCATCCGATCGCCTTGGTCGGCGGCGCGACCGGTCTGATTGGCGACCCCCGCCAGTCGGGCGAGCGCACCCTCAACCCGAAGGACGTCGTCGCCGGCTGGGCCGAACGGCTCAAGCGGCAGATCGGCGGCATTCTGGAAACCTGCGGCGACAATCCGGTGCGTTTCGTCTCCAATTACGACTGGACCGCGCAGATGTCCGTCATCGACTTCCTGCGCGACGTCGGCAAGAACTTCCGACTCGGCACCATGCTGGCCAAGGACACGGTCGCGCGTCGTCTGAACTCCGAGGAGGGCATCTCCTTCACGGAATTCAGCTACCAGGTGCTGCAGGGCAACGACTTCCTTCACCTGTTCGACGAGTACGGCTGCACGCTGGAAATCGGCGGATCCGACCAGTGGGGCAACCTGACCTCCGGCATGGACCTGATTCGCAAGGTGCGCGGCGCCACGGTGAACGTGTTCACCAGCCCGATCATCACCGACGCCACCGGCAAGAAATTCGGCAAATCCGAAGGCAACGCGGTGTGGCTCGATGCCACCATGCTCAGCCCGTACCGGTTCTACCAGTTCTGGTTCAACCGCCCCGACGTCGAGATGGAAGGCCTGCTCAAGGCGTTCACGTTCCTGCCAAAGGCCGAGATCGAACGACTCGCCGAAGAATCGCGCACCAATCCCGGCGCACGCGAAGCCCAGCGCACCCTCGCATGGGAAGTGACCAGCTTCGTGCATGGCGAGGCCGCGACGCAGGCGGCGATCGACGCGTCCGCAGCCCTGTTCGGGCGCGGCGGCGACCTTGCCTCCATCGACGAGGACACGCTTGAAGCCGCCATCGACGGACTCAAGATAGAGGACGAGTCCGGTGCCAAGACGTTCGCGTCCGTCGGCATCGACGACCGCATCACCGAGGCCGGGGTGAAGGCAGGCCTGTTCAAGTCTATTTCCGAAGCCCGCAAGACCATCAAGTCCGGTGGCGTGTATCTGAACAACAACCGTGTGACCGACGAAGAGCAGACGTTGGGTCAGGACGATTTCCTACACGGTCGTTTCGCGCTCATCCGCCGCGGCAAGAAGGCGCTCGGCGTCGTCGAGAAGCACTGATTCATTCCTGCTCCCACTGGCGGGGAGCTACCGGCCAGGGCCGGCTGGGGTGGTTGCGCCGGCATGGAGACCATCCCGCTCATCGTGACATCGCATCGCAACAGCAGACTTTGTATTAAGAAAGGCATACACGTATGGCAGAAGAACAGGGTCGCTCCGGCGGCAAATCATACGGCAACCGCGGTTACGGCTCCGGACGTTCCGGCGGTTACCGCAAGTCGGGCGGTTACCGCAAGGACGGCGACCGCGGCGGATTCCGTCGCGACGGCGAGCATGGCGGATACCGCGGCAAGGGCGGTTTCCACAAGGATGGGGAGCGCCGTGACTTCCACAAGGGTGGTTTCCGCAAGGATGGTGATCGTGGTGGT